>Ga0209755_10001286_pt1 | contig 40174 bp, 44 predicted proteins | sample TergutCo191P1_FD_187301 | JGI IMG/M metagenome (GOLD analysis project Ga0209755, IMG submission 187301) | Cornitermes sp. P1 segment gut microbial communities from Petit-Saut dam, French Guiana - Co191P1 (SPAdes) (version 2) | ecosystem: Host-associated > Arthropoda: Insects > Digestive system... | reverse complement strand
ACCCCGGGGGCTTTGCCCCCGCACCCCCAGAAACTTTTGAAAAAGTTTCATCAAAACTTTAACGGAAACCGCGCATTTGCGCGGTTTCCATGAATGGGGTCAAGGGGACAATGTCCCCTTGTGGGGGTTCGGGGGCGAAGCCCCCGAGGTTTCTCTTCAGCCTGAACCCCCCCGCTGAGGGGGATTTTGTGTACCAGCGACGGCAAAAGCTTCCGGGTGACAATGTGCAACGATAAAGACGCACCGGAGGGGGCGGTTGCCAAAAATTCATTGTCGGCACAACCAGGGGCTAAATCGTCCAGACGGGGACGCGCCAGTTTTTGCGGTCGATGGGGCTGATTTGGTTTAGATGATAAGTACAGTGAAGGTACATAGATACGCCTCAAAGTATGTGGATATAAGATTTGATTTTAGATTAACATAAATGCTGTGGGGTGTAATGGGAAACGGCATTAACTTTGCAACAATTGCAAGACCGTATTCGGTGTGCTGTTGGCTTGCGCCAGCATGGCCAGCGCGGCTTGGTTGAGTATACTGGCTTGGGTCAGGCGCATGTTTTCTACTGCCATGTCCGCGTCGCGGATGCGGGAGTTGGCAATGGTAAGATTTTCTTCGGAAACGCGGACATTCTCTGCGGCAAATTCCAACCGGTTTTGTATCGCGCCCAAGGCGGTTCGTTGGCCGGTGGCCATGGATAGGGCTTCGTCCAGGGTCTCTATGGCGGGCTGTATGTCAAAGCCGTATTCCTTCATCACGTTTATGGTGGGGTTGTTCCGTATGTCCGCCAGGCCCAAGGCGGCGGCGGTCATGGCTTCAATGTATACGTGCAAACCCTGCCCCAAATTAGGCCCTTTTTGAATCCAGATGCCATCGGGCTCGAAGATGTCTTTCGTGCGGTGTACTTCAAAGTTGGTGAATACGCGGGGCTCTATTCGTCCGCGTCTTTCCGAATTGCGGTGGCCGTAAACCGGGAGTGTGTCCGCGCCGATGGGAGCTTGGTTTGAACCTGGAAAATTTCCATTGCGCTTGTCACTTATGACAAGAGTAGACCCCACGGCCTCTATCGTATGGAGGTGGGTCATTTCGTCTGCAAGCGCGTTCGCGATAAAATTTGCCATTTGGGTGCCGGTCATTGTAGTGCCGGTTTCTTCAATGTTTATCCTTACAAATAATGTTTGGACGGCTATCCCGTTGTAGTTAAAGGTATTCGGTATATAATCGGGCGGTTCCTCGTCTATGAAAATGATGCTGAACGCCTCATTGGCACAGGTTGCACAGAAATAAGTAAAGCCCCTAAATTGCGCAGGCGTGCCTTCCGGTAAAAGGTGGAGCAAATTTGTCATGCCGAAATTTATCCCCGTACTCGGCGGTGGGGCGGGGCGTCCGCCGGAAAATTGGCCGATGGTTCCCTCTCCGGTAAATAGCCCTTGGAATTGCCAGTTTCCGTTGCGGACGGTTATCCCGTGGCCCGGGGGCACGGGGTCGGGAAGCGGTGGCGGGGCTGCCACAAGATTGCTTGTAGGGGGGTCTAGGGCTACATAGGGGGCTGTAAATTCGAAATTTATACGCATGTTGCCGCTATTAGCGGGGTTTTCCACCACGTTAATGCTGGTTTTGTCTGGGAAGGCACTCCGAATTGCCGCTTCCATTGCGGCACGTACCTCGTCAGGGGTCATGGGCGCGGTGAGGTCAATATGGGTTGGGCTCACGCCCGGGGTTGGATTAGGGAGGTGCCTCCGGGGGGTGCCGCCGTTGGTGACAAAAAATTCAAAGGTATGGTTGCCGATGGAAAAACCGGTATGGTTTATGCCGTTGGTGTAACCGAAGTTGATATTTCCGGCTCCATCATTGGCCAGGGCTATGTTAAAGCCGACATTGTGGGTGACGGCGGAGCGTACCCTGTTTTCAGTGCGGTTGCTCCTGATTTCTGTGGATGGGAGTTCACGAATGGTCGGGTTGCCACCGGTATACGCGGGCACGGCTGGACGCCGGTGTTGAATTGTCATGGGGGCAGGGGCGAAGACCGGTACTGCGGGGGTGGCTGGAAGCGGACGAAATAGTGAAATTTGCCCCGGCTCGGGTGTATTTGCGACCATAGTCCTTCCTGCCATTTGGTCATTGAATCCCGATAATCGTCCCACTATTGTATCCATAATAAATGCTTGCATGTCTGCATTGTCAGGTATGGGTATAAATGTCGGGATGGGGCTTACGACTGCCCCGCCGGGCACAGTTTCATATCTATTAGTTTGCTCGGGGGCGTTTGACGCATCAACCCCGTTTGGATAAACCTGGGTGGACGCCGGTGCCACAGGTGGGGGTGCGCCTTCTGCGTGGAATACCAGCAATGCCCCGCCAATAGTAAATGCTGTGGGCAACGTGATGGTATCGGGTACGGTTAGGGTGGTAATGTCTTGTTGCAACTCGAAGTGGGTCGCACTTGATACACCTATACCAAGGCCACTTATGGCCATAGTGGGGCTGGTTTCTTCTGTCCAGCCGTTGAGAGGCAGACTATCACCGGGTAACAGGCTGTTTCTCAACTGTATCTGCGGGCTGGGCAGGGCGGCTGTATTATTCCATTGCATGTTTATTCGCAGGGTGTATGTGCCGTCACCGCCAACGGGGCCAGGGTCGAGGTTGGCCGGGGTGATGGGGTTGAAGCGGTTGGGCGCGGCGGGTAGCGGTAAGTTATTGAGGAAATTCATGATTTGCGTTTGCATTTGCGCCCCTGTCATGTCCGGCCAAACCTGGATAGTAGCCGGATGGCCCGGAAGGCGGGGGAGTCCGTCTAAGCTGAATCCTACATTAAATGGGTCCGGTGCCAACCCGGGGGCGATTATCCTAAACCCGGGGTCTGGTTCGGAGGAACCATTCCCCACAAGCCGGTCGATATCTGCCTGGGTATATACACTACGTAAAGTAAATTCGAAATCGCCACTTGTATTGACAGTGGGAGGCGGAATCGGGCTAATTGGCTGGATATTTTCAGTGCCTATGGCACCGTTCACCATACGCAGGTTGGGTAGGGGGTTGGAGACTATCTGGTTGTTATTTTCGCCGGTATCATGAACCCAGAGCCCGGGTGGCGAGCCATCCCAATCAATCGTCTGCGGGGGCGAGGCAACACGCAGGGGTGAGCGAAATTCCACTGTTCCAGGGGGCGTTATTATCACCTCATTGACGAGTTCACGAAAAGCGAGTATGCCTCCGGCACCGGGGGTGGGTGCTTGAAATGGCGGGGTTGTGGTGCTGGAGCCTACCAGGGGGTTCGGGTCGGATAGGGAAAGCAAAAAATCTTGTGTTGATATGGTGGGGTCGTTTGGCACGGAAATGGCTGTTCCGGCTGTTCCGCTTGGAAATAGTATGGGATTTGCCGCATCTTGAAAATTAAATCTATGTCCGGCGATAATAACCGATTTGCCGTGCAATTGCTGGTATGCGGGTGCCGTCAAATCTATACCGTCCAAATTTAATGTAACACTCGCCCGCAGGGAAGGATGGTCAACAAAATTCAGCCACTGCGCTATCGTATCCCCATAATTGGATGTGATTACAGGCATTATAGTGGACAAGTTCGCCGGGCTGAGGAGCGGCATAATGACGGTTTCCACCACAAACCGCTCAAACCGTGACAGCCGCCCGTCAAGTAGTGTCCGGGTGTTGAAGTTCGTCCTTTGCGCCACGGCGTCTATTTCGAGCACGAGTTCGTTAATTTCCCTTTGAATTTGCACGCGGTCGGATTGGCTCAAATTTTTGTAGTCGTGGGCGTTGGTATCGTTGGATGCCTGTATCACCAGCTCGCGGATACGAATTACCATTTCATTGATGGTGGCGAGGGCACTTTCTGCGGTTTGTATCAGGTTGACGCCGTCTTGTACATTGTTGAAATTTTGTTCCAAGCTTCGTATCTGGCCACGTTTTTTCTCTGAAATAGCCAGCCCTGCCGCGTCGTCTGCGGATGAATTTACCCGGAAGCCGCTGGCCAGCCGGCGTGAGGCGTTGGATTGTTTATTTCCCACCATCCCCAGTTGTCTGTGTGCGTTCATTGCTTGCAAATTGGTTGCAACGGCTGTATAGGACATAGCGATTTCCTTTCTGACATAGAGCATTCGTGCTGGCGTGTACATAGTGCATCGTCAGGTTTTGGCGAAAACATAATAGCAGTGCAATTAAATTATACATAGTCATACTATCATTTGTGAATAATTTGTGCAAGTCATGCTGAAAAGTCAGTAGATAGCCACACTGTTACCTTTAGTGCGACTATCATTATCTTGAAAGCACAACTGGTGAATCCTAGTATTGATTTGAAAAGTCGGTACAAGAGGGGTAGCTTTGTGGATAAATTAGATTGGAAAGAAATTGGAATACGGCTAAAGGAGCAACGAAAAAAGAGCCGCCTCACTAACGAACGGCTCTCAGAGCTTGTAGGTGTTTCCCCTTCCTTTATCGGACTGATAGAGCGAGCCGCGTCAGGCGTTAGCCTTGAAAACCTGTATAAGCTGGCTCAACTGTACAATTGCTCTCTGGATTATTTGATTACCGGTAAGAGTGACGCCATCCATTCCAACAATACAACCAAGTTTACCAGCCTGATGGCCGCCCTGTACGATTACGACGACGACGAAATAAACACGGTGATTGAGCTGGCCAAATTACTGCGGGGCAGGGTGGAGGTCAGGCAGATACAGGAGTGACTCACCCCACCACTGCGTTGATATCCCTTTTGCGGTAGCAAAGGAGCCCAACCAGGCATAGGCCGATGGCCACCAGCGTAATGCCACCCAGCACCAGCCAATTGGTTTCGGCCATGGGGAGCTGGGGTATCCAGCCGATGGGGGCGGTGCGTTGGAACCAGGTGGGGAAGTCTCCCATGCGGCCCACGAAGATGAGCAGGAAATTGAAGGTGAAGTAGGCCCATATTACGCCGGTGGCCCGGGGGGCCGCGCCCACCAGCAAGATGGTGAGCCCGCCCATAACCCACAGCGCGGGGGTGTATACCATGGCGGCTTCCAGGATAAAGGCGAAGGATAGTATCTCCGGGCCGTGGAGGGCCACGCCCAGGCCGTAAAGCCCTACCGCCAGGACAAACTGCAACAGCGGCGCGGCGACGAAGGCCATCAGGGCGAACCCGCCCAGGTATTTTATTTTACATACAGAGCCGGCCAGGAGTAGCTCCGTTCGGATGGCGCGCTCCTCGGCCCGGGCGCGCAGGGCGAAGAGGATGACGGGCACCATGGCCATCAGTGCCATCATGTTCATAATCATGGAAGCGAACAAATCCGATATGGTGAACCCGGCATAGGTGACGGCGTAGTTGAGCAGTTCCACGATTTCCTCCGGGTCCGCAGTGGTACGGATGATTTGGCCGTCCACCCAGGCGTTGATACGTTCAAAATCCCCCGCCGGAGTGGTGACGGATTCAATTTCGATGCCCGCGATGTGGAGCATCAGCCCTCGGTACATATCGTTGCGGGCCACAAATTCGTCCACGTCCCCCAGAATGGAGGCATAGGAGGCTCCGAGGGCAACCATACCGATAAGACAGCCGATGAGGGCGTTTTTGGTGAGCTTAAATGTCAGCCCCTTGCCGTGGGGGGCGGTGAGCCATTTCTTGGCTTCGGGCCGGCCCGGCCTGTCGGGGATGAAGCCCTGGTCCATATCCCGGAGGGCGTTGAGGAAAAAAGCGAGGGCGGCCACGGCGGCGGCGGTGCCCAGCAAAATAAAAATGGGCCACCAATAATCCCCGGCGTGGGCATAGGTACGCATCACCATGCCCAGAGGGCTAATCAAGGAGAGGATGTGCATGGCGGGAGCTTCCCCCGCCTCGATGGCGGCGTCCCAGCTGGCGGCCATTTGCATATCCCCCGCGCCCCGCAGGAAGTAGAAAACAATCAGCGCGATGAAGGAATAGGCCATGGCCCCCCGGGCATTGGCGGAAAGCTGGCTGAACAAGGCCGCGAAGGCCGCGAAAACCAGCCCCGTGGCACCCAAAGCCGCCCCCCACAGCATAGAACCGTTAAGCCCCATGGTGGCGTCCCCGGCGGCGTACATGAGCAGACCCGTCAGCACCGCCAGGACGGCGTTTACGATAACCGCCGTCAGAAAGGTGGCGTTCAGGTGGGCCAGCCGCCCCGTGGGCAAAGAGCGAACCACTTCATAGCGGCCCAGCTCCTCGTCGGCGCGGGTGTGGCGCACCACCAGGAAAATATTCATGATACCCACCGTCAGCGCGGTGAACAACAGCATAAAATTAGTGTACAACGCCCCATAGGTGTTGGTTATCAGGGCGATGGCGGGGCCCACCATACTCACCAAGGCGGGGTTCTGCATCATTTCCACCAAGGCGGCCATGTCCTCCCCCACCATAATTTCGTTCAGCCCCGGCACCAGGCCCACCACCACGGCCAGCAACGCCAGTATCCATACCGTGGTATTTACCCGTTCCCGCTTGAGGAAGAAGCGGGTCAGCTTGGCGGTGTTTTCAAAGTTGCCCTTCATCTATGCCCCCTCCTTCTTATAATGCTGCATGAACAATTCCTCCAGGCTGGGGGGCACGCTCTCCAGCTTCGTTATACCAAAGCCATTCAAGTGATTAATAATCGCGCCCATTTGTGTTACGTCCACATAAAAGTGTAGGCCATAGGCTTCCTTGGCGATGTCATGCACGCCGGCCAGCTTATCCAAGCCTTCCACGGTACGCTCTGTGGTGACGGTCATGGCGTAGCGGGTCAGGTGCCGGAGCTCGTCTAAGGTGCCGGTCTGTACTACCTCTCCCTCCCGGATGATGCCCACCCGGTCGCACAGCCGCTCCACCTCGCTCATGATATGGCTGGAGAGGAACACCCCCTTGCCCTTGTTTTTCTGCTCCATCACGCAATCCTGAAACACCTGCTCCATCAGGGGGTCCAGCCCGCTGGTGGGCTCATCCAGAATGTACAAATCCACCTCGCTGGCAAAGGCGGCGATGAGGGCCACCTTCTGGCGGTTGCCCTTCGAGTAGGTGCGGCATTTCTTCGTGGGGTCCAGGTTAAAGTCCCGAATCAGCCGCTGGCGCAACGCCTTATCGTAGGTGCCCCGCAAGCTCACGAACAAATCAATAACCTCGCCGCCGGTCAAATTGGGCCACAAATTCACATCCCCCGGCACATAGGCAATCCGCTTATGGATGTCCACCGCGTCTTTCCACGCGTCCTGGCCAAAGACCCGCGCCGTCCCCTTCGAAGCCTGCAAAATACCCAGCAACACCCGGATGGTGGTGGATTTGCCCGCCCCGTTGGGCCCAATATAGGCAAAAACCTCCCCCTCCGCTACCTGCAAATTAACATTCTTCAACGCCTGAAACCTTCCAAAATACTTGTCAAGCCCTGTTACCTCCACGCTGTAGCGCATAGTTTTTCCTCCTTTTCAGTTATAAAAGCACTGTCTGAAAATATCCATATATTCCTTGAACTCGTTTAGATAGCGGTCATAATTCTCCCGGGCGTCCACCCCCACCGCCGCCAGCCCCATGCGCTTCGCTTCAGCGGTTTTCGCTTCGGCATAGCCCGTCAGGGTCCAGTTGATGATTTCCATGGCCTTTTGGGGGTCCACGCTGGCGCGGAACAGGGACTTGTCGCAATTTTCCACCGTATCCGCCAGCACCTTGTCCCGCATCCGGGTAAACTTGGCCAAATGGGCCACCTGCTCCGGGTTCATGCTGTGCTTGGTGTCCAAATAGGTGCTGGTGAGGAAGTCGAACATGGCCGGATACCGCCGGGACACCTCCTGCTTCAACAGGGACATCCGCCAAACCGTTTCGATTAAGTCCCGTTGCCCCGGTTCAATCCGGTCGATAAACTCCCGCTGTATGGTGTCTATGGCCGTGTCGATGAGAAAGGCGTACAAATTCTCCTTCGTGCCGAAGTAATGGAACAGCAACCCCTTCGAGATGCCCGCCGCCCGGGTAATGTCCTCCGTCTTGGCCTGGGCAAAGCCGTGTAAAAATTCCCCCATGGCGGCGTTGATAATCCGCTCCCGTTTCTCCCCCTCCAGCGCGAAAAACTTGGCATAGCGCGTGTATATGTCGGGCATAAAACCGCCTCCCTTCCGTTATTGACTGACCCGGCCAGTCAAGTATACCCCATTGACCAGGAAAGTCAATAGGGTAGCAAAAAAAATTTTATACCGCTAATTAAAATCCGCTTTCTTATCAAGCAACCATGCGCCAAGGCTCACGCTAACAATGGGCGATATGGCCAAGCCCGTCAGTATGAGCGCCTCCGCTATACCTACTCGGCCATCCACAAAGAAGGGATTCTCCTGCGCATAGAATCCCGCCTCCGGCGTGACAAAGACCGGAACCACAACAAGCAGAACCGGAAAAAGCCACAACCCAAGCGCGGCGATAACCCACCTGCGGTTGATTGAATATACAGCCCCATTCCACAAAATCCCCCACGCGGGCAGTAAAATCGCCAGCACATACATAATCCCAAGCAAGCTGCCCAATGAAAATTCATGGAATACATTGTCCATCATTAATAAATATGGCAAGAAATCAATCCATGTCAGCTCCAGCCGGTACAAGGCGATGCTTCCCATGAATAAAAACCCGAACCCCATTGCGGATACAATTACATTATTTAATAAACGGATAATCGCAAACACATACACAGGTCTGCCCGACTGCATTTCCATAACCCGCCAGCGTTGAACGTAGCCGTCTGTGGATTGGAAGAGGTAGAATATACACAGGTAGCCCCCGGTAAGGGCAATAGGCAGGTATAGCAGCCACAGCACGTTAAGCCCCGGCGGCACGAACAGCGACAAAATCATCATCAAGCCCCATATCCCCAAAGCGGGGAACACCATCCAACGTAAATGCTTAAAATCCGCAATAGCCTCCCATTTCAACGTAGCCCGCCACTTCATAGCTGCACCTCCGCGTTGTGGTCGATAAACCGTGCTATCGTCCATATCGCAAAAATGGCGAGAAATAGATTAACCACAACAAAAATCGTCACCCCAGCCGCAAGAGGAAACCATATGAAAATGCTATCCCATAGCGTACCAAAGCTTATTAATCCGCTTGCAATCATTGCGCCCACTACGTCTAGCCCCGCTACTTTGTCGGTGCGTTTGGCGATAAAGATGTCAAAATATTTATATCCAAGCAACAGCGTCAGCGGCGCACCCAGGGCAAATATTCCCGCAAGCGGCAGGAAAACCACGGGCGAATCTGCCAGCATATTGCTAAACCACGCCCTGTCTACCCAAGCCTCAAAGGGCGAGAGTAATCGCATTGTCAGCAATAAAACGCCGACACCCATAAAATACGTGACCACGTTAAGTACGACACGCACCGACAATTTATAAACATATGGGCGACCGCTTTGATGTTCAATTAATGTTGCTTGGTGCAAATCGCAAAAGGATGTGGTAAACGGATGTATAAGAATCATATACAGCCCTATCAGCACAGAAACAACGGACATGGCAAAAAAGACAATAAACACCAAGGTGTCAACCGCCGGATGCCAATGCGCCTGGGGCACGGGCAACAGCCACAGCACCGCCCAGGCCGCCAGCAAAAATCCGCCTCCTATTGCGAACACCCGATAGAAATATTTGCGCAGTTCCCATTTTATTGTGCTTCGCCATATCATTCCGCCGCCACCTCCAGGTAAAACGCCTCCACGGATTTCCCCTGTGCGCGGATATCATCACAGTTGGCTTGCACCACGCCGTCCTGCTTTAAAATAAAGATTTCATCGAAGACCGTTTCCAAATCCCGTAGCAGATGGCTGGAAATAATCACGGTCTGCTCCTCGTCCGTGTTGGCCAGCATGGCCTTAATGGATTCATGCTTAAACTTGGGGTCAAGCCCGGCAATGGGCTCATCCAAAAGGTACAGCGGCACCCGGCGGCACAAGCACAGTAAAATGCACAGCCGCTCCTGCTGACCTTTGGACATTTTTTTTATGATTTCCTTCGGCTTCAGGCCAAATTCCTCACACAGCCTTTCTGCCCGCTTATGGTCGAAATCGGGAAAGAAATCACGGAAATATTGAACCGCGTCCCTCACCTTCATGAAGCTGTAAAAATTCTCCGGCGCAAGCATGAAGGACACTTGCCCTCGGGTCTTTCGGGATACAATCTCCCCGCCCACACGGATTTCTCCGTTGTTGGGCTTTAATATGTCGGCAATAAGGCGCAACAGCGTGGTTTTGCCGATACCGTTTTCCCCCAGCAAACCAATAACCCGCCCCGCCGGGAAAGCAAGGGATAAATCCCTGAACACTTCTTTCTTCCCGAATTTTTTATTCATGCCTTGGATGGCCACTGCGTTACGCATGGTTAATCCCTTCCTTTACCCAGTCGATTATTTCCTCGCCGGTGATGCCCATGTTCGTAGCGCGGGCGATAAAGTCCCGCACCAGCTCCTCCACCAGCTTCACCTTCAGCACTTCCCTGACCCCCGGCTTCACGAAGCTACCCACCCCTTTTTTTGTTTCAATCACCGCTTCCCCTTCCAACAGCCCCAACGCCCTTTGCATGGTAAGTGCTGTCACTTCATAAGTAAGGGTGTACTCTCGAATGGAGTTCAGCTTATCCCCATCCTCCAGCCTCCCGGAAATAATTTGGTCTTTGATGTCGTTGGCAATCTGGACGTAGATGGGCATATTCTCTTGAAAAATCACGACTCGCGCTCACCCCATTCAATATTGCTACTGTGATACCTATGTATTATAGTGCATATCCGCCGCCCCAGTCAATAGGGCAAATCACCATGGCAGTGCTGGTTGCGGGCTCCTCTATGGCCCCGTGGGAAGGGGCGGGTGAATGGGCAAGCGCGTTCACCCGCCCCTTCCCACGGAACAAGAAATACGCAATCAACGTGACAGAGTAATTTCATTACCCGTGAACAGCCGCAGTTATGCGGTGGGGGTAGTGTGAAAGATAAATTACTCACTATATACTTGCGAGTAAGGAGCGTGGAGGGGTGAAGGGGGGTGAATGGGCAAGCGCGTCTCACGAAGTTGCGTAATTAGTGACGAACGGGCGCGTTATGTGCTTGGTGTTGAGGCTTGCGTAGCAAGACCAACACAAGCACTTCGCGCACGGAGTCAATCATTAGCAACAAGTGCCAGCGCGGGCCATTCGCCCCCCTTCACCCCTCCACGCGGGTTATTATTCCATGGTAGCGAATTATATTAACGTGCAGAAATCATTCCTCTCTATCCCTGTCCCCGGACTTAATTAACAAGAGTTTTTTATAGTGTCCGAATTTGCTTAGAATCCAGCATATCAGCAGGGCGATGGGGAAGGCCGCCCAGGAGGCAATCCAGAAGTCGAGCCCCACGCCCACAGCCATCATGACCACGGAAAAGAGGTAGTATAGCGCGTTAAACAGCCTGTCGATGGAATCCTCCTCCTTGCGGAAGGTATCCACCAGCTTGAAGGCGCAAATCACCAGCCACGACAGCGGGAACGCTACCCACCCGCCGATGAAGGCTTCTCCGAAAAGGCCCGCCACAAAGATGCACAGCAACAGCCAGGGTATCTTGATTTCCTCCACGCGGCCGGTTTTTTTACGTATCAGGGGGAAGAGAATCATGAACAAAATCCAGGTGATGGGCCCCGCCAGCCACGAAATATACATCGCCCCGGCGAAAACCGCGGCATAGACCATAATGGTGGTGATGGCCATATAAATGGCCTCTTCCAGCAGTGACTCAAAGGTGTGGGTGAACATAGAGCCCTTGTAGCCGCCGCTCTTGCGTGCGTCAAAGGCGTCCTTGAAAAAGCAAAGCGTGGTGGTTAGCAGGAAAAGCAAGGGAGACAGGGCGCGGAAGTCCGCTATCGTCCAGCCGGGGGATTCGTCATATATCAGCCCCTCAACCAGTGCCGCCCCATCGCCGCCCATGCTCCCCCCCAGGAAGCGTATACCGAACTGGGAATACAAAATCTCCGGCACCACCAAAAGGAACCCCACCAAGATGCCCGTGAAGGTAAAGGCATAATCCTCAAATTCCCATTTATTGTCCTTTTTTGCCGGCACCGTAGGGCCGGGTGTTGCGTTGTCATGCTCTGCCATAGCGCACCTCCTTTGATAAAAATACACGGGATTTTTGTAAAATACAAGGATGCGATGTACCCTGCGGTGCACACTCGCGACACAAGAAAGGGGCCGCCTCGCCTTCGCGAAACAGCCCCTTCGTTATGCCCTGATTTTTACGCGGTACTGCTTGTATTTTGCTTTTGCTTCCGGTCGGACATGATTTTATGGAAAATAGTTTTCCAGTGCACGTTGTGATAATCAGGGGTCATATAAGGTGCGATTTCCTCTTTGGTTATGCCATAGGCATGAATTACCCCGTCTTCGAGGGGATAGCCAAAAAATTCACCTTTTTCCAGTTCCCTGGATTTTTCATAGAAGCTGATGGGTTTAGACATATTTATCCCTCTCTCCTTCTGGGTATATACAGCTAATATTTTGACAAGCGGGCTTTATCGATTGCGCCGCGGCACACAGCCAATATGCCTTTTACGGTTGCTTCTCCAAGCACCTTATCATATATATCGGTAAGGACACGCTCCATTGCCTCGCCGCCGTCTGACTCATCTTGCGCATAGGCAATATCTATATCGTCTTTCCTGGATACAAACATTTGACTATGTAAATCCTCCAGCTGCCGGAGCATGTCGTCAGCGTCCGCTTCGCTGTATAACTGGCTACCTGTTTTTATCAAGTATCGAACCTCGTTGCCCGAATCAATGAATATTTCCCTTATTTCGTTGTATCGGAACATTTGCCAGACATCCAACAGGCTAAAGGTAGTGGCGTTTCTATGATTGTGAAAAACCGTTACGAGGAAACGGTCGCCCCGTTGATTGTTCCTGATAAACCAATCAATCTCTTCTCCAGTTTTGACTGAATGGGTTTCCCCTTTTGCAGGGTCGCCAAGAACAGAGCGACATGCTTTTGTATTATATAATCCCACACTCTTTCTGCTTTTTATGCCACCAAATATTTTGGCAGTTTCCAAGTTGCCGTTGGTCTTTCTATATTTTTCGTCCATTTTATCCAGCATTTCTTTAATGTTTCTGAGCTTATCATCCCCAAGGTCACCGGGTCTTATCACCCTCATTTCCACAGCATCAGCCTCATTTGTCATTGGAATCGTAAAGCCCCCACAAGTGGGCGGTATTCTATCAGATTTCACAGAAAAAGCAAGGAAAGGCTGTAATAGTTTACAAGAAAAGGCTCATGGTTATTACTATATTAGTGAAATTTGAATAATGTTACAGCAGGGCGTGGACAGAATTGAAATCCACACACTCGCGGAATACGATATTAAATTATTGAAAAACGATAAATAAATGTTGACAAACGATTTCTCATATGCTAAAGTGCGCGCAACAAAACACATAGCCCATGCCTAATTTTGAGGCGGTTTGGGCAATAGGAGGGCTTCACATGAGGGAATCGCTGGCGAGCCGGACACTTAAAATTGCGTTGTACATTATTTTCGTGCTGGGGATTGTGGGAGCGGTCTCATTCCCGTTTTTGTTTGACTTTTACTTTGGGCTGTTTCACGGCGCGGTGTCCTTGTCGGCGGCATACCGCAGTTTTCTGATGGTGTTTGTGCTGTGCGTGGCGGTGCCGGGGCTTTGGATTATTCTGGAGATGATAGGGATGATGCGAAGCATCCCCCAGGGGCCCTTTGTGATGGGCAATGTCCGGGCCTTGAAGCGTTGCGGGGTGATTTTGCTGGTCATCGCAACCCTGTTTCTGGTGAAGTGCTTCGCTTTCTTCACCTTCTTGACCATGGCCTGTACCTTTTTGTTCCTGATTTGCGGCTTCTTTGCCTTTACCTTGGCCCATCTTTTTCACCAGGCCATTATATACAAAGAAGAGAACGACCTGACGATTTAGGGGGAGGCGCGTATGATTATCATAAATTTGGACGTAATGATGGCCAAGCGGAAAATCGGGCTGGCCCAGCTGGCAGAGCGGATTGATTTGTCCCAGGCGAATTTGTCGATTTTGAAAAACGGGAAGGGCAAGGCCATTCGTTTTTCCACCTTGGATAGGCTGTGCAGGGAATTGAAATGCCAGCCGGGAGATATATTGGAGCACGCGGAAGGAGGCGGGGACCATGACGACCAATGAAAACGCGGCCAACATACCCATACCCAACAAAAGAATACGGGTATACACCACCGGGGAAAGGCTACTGCTGGTGGCGGCTTTGGTGGTTGCCGTGCTGTTTGACCGGCTCATGTTCGCGCCATTGTTGGCGCATACCCGGTATTATCCCTTGTTCGCCGGGGCGTTTTGGCTGTGCTTTCTGGGCTTGTTCTGCCTTTTCTTTTGGCGCAAGCTCCGGCGCAATAGGGTGGCCTGGTATGTAGCGGGGTGTGTTGCCGCGCTGTGTTTGTGGGGATTTTTCTTCTGGCGCGGGTCAAGTCACGGGTATTTCGGCTTATTCAACCACGCGGTTATCCCCGGTGTGCTGATGGCCCTGGTGGTGTTTGTGGCGGGGGAATTTTCCCTGAAGGACGCCTCCGGCATTGCGCGGGCGTGGCTACGGGGCTGGTTTATCAAGCCTTTTTCCGGCATCCCCGATTTGTTTGGGGTGATGGGCTCCTTGCTGGCCGGCGAAAATAAATCCACCGCGAAAAAGGTGGCCATTGGCGTGGGCGTGACACTGCCTTTGCTACTTATTTTGTTGCCCCTGCTGGCCAACGCCGACGTTGCCTTTGGTTATCATATGGCGCAGTTTTTCCGCCGATGGGATTTTGCCTCCTTGGTGGGGCATACCACCGTGGTGATTTTCGCCTTCGGATTCTTCTACTCCTTCCTTTGGAACGCGCAATACAATGCCCGGGAAAAAACCGCCCCCGGCCTACGCGCTACTCAGGGCATCGACGCCGTGATAAGCGGTATTGTGCTGGGGACGGTAATTGTGCTGTATATCCTGTTCTGCGCGGTGATGTTTACCTATCTCTTTGCCGGGGCGGGACTGCCCGGCGGCATGACCTACTACGAATATGCCCGCCAGGGCTTCGCCCAGACCGTGGCGGTGTGCGCCATCAACCTATTGATTTACGCTGTGTTCCTGCACTACGGCAAAGGGGGCAGGGCATTGCGGGGCCTGCTGGTGGGTCTGCTGGCCCTTACGGGGGTGATGCTGTTCTCCGGCTTTGTGCGGCTGGGGCTGTATATCGACGCCTTCGGGATGACCTGGCTCCGGCTCATTTCCGCCTGGTTTATTATCTACCTTGCGGCGGTAATTTTTATCTGCCTGGCCCGCATCTGGAAGGAAAAACTCCCCGCCATCGCCCTGTGCGCATTACTTCTTCTGGGCTGGTATGTGGCTCTGGGCTACCTGAACCCGGATGGCTTCATCGCCTGGTACAATGCCCGGTTCGGCTATGATGTGTGGGTGCTCGTGGGCTGGTAAGCCCCACCGGAGTTGAAGACGACAACGCGGGGGGGCACCGGCCACGCCCTATCCTTAGCTGTCCCTGCCTACTCTGCCGCGCAGGGGAGGAGTAATAAGCTGTAATCTGTGAAGGGTGAAAATAACGCTGATTTTACAAGTTACATTTCAAAAATATTCATGTCGTGATAAAATGGTTTTATTAGCTGAAAGGGGCATCTTTAATGAGAAAGCTAAGACTATATCTTGACACATCAACAATAAGCCATCTTTTTGCTGAGGATACGCCAGATAAAATGAACGAAACCAATGAACTATGGCAAGACTTTGTTAGTAATAAATATGATGTATACATTTCTCAAGTTGTCATTGATGAGATAGAAAGATGCCCTGAACCAAAACAAGGCATGATACTTGAGAAGCTAAAGTTGATAAAGTTTCAAATCTTGCCCGAAACAGATGAAGTAATCAGCCTAGCCAACGAATATATTAAATATGGCGTTCTTAAAGAAAAAAGCATAGCCGATTGTAGGCATATCGCACACGCTGTTATATATTATTGCGATGCTATTGTATCTTGGAATTTTGAGCATCTTGTAAATTTTAAGACGATAAATAAAGTGAAAGTGGTAAATGCAATATTTCATTACAAAGAAATGAGCATAATGCCACCCACCATGTTTTTAGAAAGGGGAGATTATAATGAAAACGAGTATAGCGATGGATGATATTAGAAAAATCCGTGATGAAAATTCACTTAAATACCTCTCTCAATCTTCCGAAGAAAGAGAGAGAGAAAGACAGAAATCACTGGAGTGGTTTATTAAAGCTATTGGTAAACCAATTGAAATTGCAGGAAAAGTAGAATCTATATAGCTCTAAAAATTTATATTTTCATCGTTAGGGGTTAAACGAATGTTTAACGAAATATCATTTCCGAAACATGAGCATAAAACTATCCAAAATTATTTAACTGAAATTGGTTATTGCTACACGACAAGACTTTATAAGGAAACGGGTAAATATAAGGTTGGAAAATTATATATTTCTCCGTGGGGTGATGTGTTGAAAATAGATGAAGTGCAAAAATATTGGAAAGTATCAGACCGTCCTTTTTATGATGAAATGTCTGATAGCGAAAAAGAAGAAATCCATAAATATTCTGAAGAAATAGGGTTGCCATATGAATGGATTAAATTCTCTAAGCAAGCAGTGTAAACATTTAATGGCGTCTGCTTAGAGAATTGTCTCCATATTTTGTGGCATGAACCATAGCACTTCCCGGTATTATTTTCCCCGTAGCTCCCGGGCGATTTCCGCGATTTCCACTGCGTGCTGGTACAGCTCGTGGGCCACTATCATGGTACCCCGGTGTAGTGCGCCGCCGTTGGCCGCTTCGATAGAGGCGTTGCGGGAGAGTAGCTCGGCATTGAAGGCGGCGCGTTCCAGCCGTTGCCGGGGGGTAAGGGTTTCCATGGGGGTGAAGGCGGGGGTGTCTTCGGATTTATCGAAGGACTTGGCCATGCGGTGGTTTTCCCTGTCCCAGAAAAGCTGTGTGTCAAAAATGGGCAACTCTTCGTCGGCAAATCTGGCGCATTGGGTGGCGAAGGGCGGGGCGGGGTTTTTCGCGGGCTTTAGGGCTTTGGCGATTTTCAGCACGAGGCTGCCGTCGATAATCAGCCCGAATACACCCTCCCCGTGGTTGACGCTCCGGTTTGCTTCCGGGGTACGGCATTGCAGGATATTCTGCTTCCCCTCCGCCAATTGCGTAAGGCCGGCGGTTTCCTCCAGTCCCACCACCGGGTGGTCGCGCTCCCACAGGTGCTGGAACAGCTTGCCTTCGGTGTTGATGTGCATTTCCCACGGGGGATATACCGTCCAGATGGAGCTCGCACCAACGGCATAGCGGCGGCCGTTGGCGTTGAAGCAAAAATACAAATTGTCGCTTTCCTTGCCCAGCTCGGTGATGATTTGCTGTAGGGGGCTTCCGAATTTGTCCATGTTCATTACTCCTTCCATAAGCTTCATTTTGGCTACCAGGGGGAAGGCCCGTTCCAGATACCTGCGCGGGCCGCGCTTCTTGCAGGCCATGGGCGAAATACCGTGGAACCGGCGAAATGCCTTCGTGAAGGCTTGCGGCGTTTCGTAGCCGTATTTCAAGGCCACGTCCAGCACTTTCACCCCCGGCAAAGTCAACTCCCGGCCCGCCAGGGACAGCCGCCGCTCCCGCACATACTCCATCACGCTCCGCCCCACCACGGCCCGGAAAATCCGGCTGAAATGCGCCTCGGAGCAATACGCGACCCTGGCCAGGTCATGCATACATACGCGTTCGTCCAAGCGGGCTTCAATCCAGTCGATGGCGCGCTGGGTGAGTTCGAAGTAGTCCACGGGGGTACCTCCGGCTTTGTAGTGCGCCCCTCCGGCGCAAAAAAATAATAGCATGAACGGGGAGCGGTTTCTTATCCGTTTCTGCTATTGTCGGGGGCGGGGATGAACAAGCGCGGTGCGCGGCGTCGACACACCTTAGTATTAATATTCTGCGTAGTGGTGACGGCATGAAATAACTACAATGGCCTCGTCTGTCACCTTGTAGACGAGGCGGTCAATTTTGTTTATACGACGGCTCCAATATCCTTGCCTTTGGTGCTTTAATGGTTCTGGTTTTCCTATGCCGGTAAACGGATGCACTTTGATATCTTTTATTAGGGCTTTTATTCGGTCAACGCCCGCTTGGTCATTGGCTTTCCACCAGTTGTATTCATCACGGGCTGTGGGTTCAAAAATTATTTTTCGTTCCTTCTTTAAATTACTCATCATCAAATTCCCCGGTCATGTCAACCATAGTTGTTTCACCGGATTCGTACCGCTCAATTCTTCTGCGGATTTCACCTTGATTTTCAGCTTTATAAAATGGGTCAACCATGATGTCAAATGGTATTTTACCTGAACGCACAACGGCTTTCGCGAACAAAGTAAAGGCAGAAGTAAGATTCAACCCCATTGTGTCAAGGGTTTGGTCAAATTGCTCTCGAAGCTCATTATCCATTCGGAAGTTGACAATACGGTGGGTGTTTTGTCTTTTAGTTTTTTGCATAATAAGACTCCTCTCGTTTCGTCTGTAGTTATATTATACCTACATTCATTTCAATGTAAATTCGGAACAGTGAATGAGGCTATGCGTAATCGAGGGCAACTTGTAAAATTTTCCTTATCTTTATAAAATACCCCAACCTGTTCCCCGAAAGTGAGGACATCCATGGAAAAACTCAAATTTCTCCTGCGTTGTTTGCGCGCCCTCAGCCCCGCGAAATTTCTGCGCACTGCCCGGGAAATCGCCCGGGAAAGCAACCGTGCCGTTTTTATCATTGTCCTCGATTTGCTGTGGTGCGCGGTGCGCTACGGCGCGGGGCATACGGATTACCGCAACATGGGGTTTGCGTCCATGCCGGGGTGGCGGCGCAAAACCTTTGTCACCCGGGGGGTGAACAACGACTACATCCGGCGGCTCAACCGGCGGGAGGACTATGCCAAGCTGGAGGACAAGACCCAGTTCAATACGATTTTCGCCGATTGTATTGGCCGGGGGTGGCTGTGCCTGAAAACCGCAGGCCCGGAGGCGTTTATCGCCTTCGCCCAAAAATATCCCCTGCTCATAGCCAAGCCCGTGGACAAGCTCTGCGGCCAGGGCATAGAAAAAGTGGAAATTACGGAGGAAACCGACATTCCCGCCCTCTATGGCCGCCTGGTGGCAAAGGGTCAGCTTTTGGTGGAGGAATGCGTCACCCAGCATCCCCAGCTTGCCGCCCTCTACCCCCATTCCGTCAACACGTTGCGCCTCGTCACCCTCCGCGCCGGCGACGCCGCCAGTACCGTTCATATTATCTTCCGGGTACTGCGTACCGGAGCCTTTGGCAATGTGGTGGACAACACGGATATGGGCGGCCTGGTGGCCTTCACCAACGAAGCCGGCCAAATCATAACCGAAGCCTTCAACTACGCGGGGACGCGCTTCCCCGCCCACCCCGATACGGGCGTCGCCTTCCAGGGAATGGACATCCCCTTCTACGCACAGGCCGAGGCTTTGGTGAAAAAAGCCGCCCTGCGCATCCCCGGCATACGCTACGCGGGCTGGGATGTGGCCATCACCGAAACCGGCCCCCTATTAATCGAAGCCAACCATAACCCCGCCCACAGCGCGTACCAGACCATAGCCTTCATGCGACCCGGCGAACCGGGCAAACGCCCCCTGTTCAAAAAAATCCTTCAAGCCTAAACACTTCCACCCTCCAAAACACTTCAAACCCCAAACCGGACAAAATATTTGAAAATGTCCGTTAAGTGTGTGATAATAGATTCCAATGGTAATAATATCTAGTGTCTATCCTTGATTATTAAAGACGGGCAGGGCACTAGTTATCACCCCACATACGAGAGTAGGCAAATGATGTTTTCATACAGTTTGGGCATAGACTTGGGCACGGCGAATACACTGGTTTTTTCCAAAGGGCGGGGCATTATTTTAAATGAGCCCTCCGTGGTGGCGATTAATACCCACACCAAGCGGGTTATGGCGGTGGGGGACGAGGCCAAGCAGATGATTGGCCGGACGCCGGGCAACATCGTGGCCATCCGCCCCATGAAGGACGGGGTCATCGCCGATTTTGAAACCACCCGGGCCATGCTCCGCTATTTTATACAGAAGGCACGGGCCCAGCGGCTGTTTTCCCGCCGGCCCAGGGTTGTGGTGTGCGTACCGTCCGGTGTCACGGAGGTGGAGAAGCGCGCGGTGTGGGAGGCCACTACCGCCGCAGGAGCCAGTGAACGGGCGGTTTTTTTGGTGGAGGAGCCCATGGCGGCGGCCATCGGCGCGGGCCTTCCCGTAGAGGAGCCCACCGGAAGCATGGTGGTGGACATCGGCGGCGGCACCAGCGAGGTGGCGGTGATTTCCCTGGGGGGCATCGTCACGTCCCGGTCTTTGCGCACGGCGGGGGATGAGTTTGATAATAATATTATCAGCTATATACGGCGGGAGTTCGGCCTTGCCATCGGCGACCGCACCGCGGAGAACATAAAAATCAACATCGGCTGTGCCTTCGAGCCCAACCCGGACGCGAAGATGCAGGTGCGGGGGCGGGATTTGGTTTCCGGTCTGCCCCACACCATTGTCCTGTCAGAGGTGGAGGCCAAGGTGGCCCTCTCGGAGCCGGTGGCGGCGGTTATTGACGCCATCCGCTATACCTTGGAGCGGACCCCGCCGGAGCTGGCCAGCGACGTGATGGAATCGGGCATTGTGCTGGCGGGTGGCGGCGCGTTGTTGCGCGGGCTGGACATGCTTATTTCGGCGGAAACAGGCATCCCCGTGCGGGTAGCGGACGAACCGCTTAACGCCGTGGCCATCGGCACGGGCATGGTGCTGGAGCACATCAAGGAGTTGCAAAATATACTTATCTCCCCCAGAAAGTTGAAGCTCTGACGTGGTGGAGTTCTTGCAAAAGCGCAAGAAAACCTTTCTCATCGGCGGCATGTGCCTTTGCGTGGTGGCCATGGTGCTCTCGGTTTTCCCCGGGGTGCGGCCCACGGTGGTGGCACAGGGGCTTTCCTGGGTGGTGGTGCCCATGCAACAGGGCACCAGCCGTTCCATTTCCTGGTTTCAGGGGCGTTTCGCCGCCATGACCGACAACGAGCGGCTCCTGTCCGAGAACGCCGCCTTGCGGGAGGAAAATATCCGGCTGGCCTTGGAAATTGAACAATTGCATCTGGCCGGGGAGGAAAATTATTACCTGACCCATTTGCTGGAGATGCGCCAGCGTTTCCCCGAGTTGCTTACCTTGGGGGCGCGGGTGATTGCCATAAACCCAAACAATTGGCGTTCCCGCTTTGTTATCGAAGCCGGGGCGCGTGACGGTATCGCCGCCCACATGCCCGTGCTGGCCGGGGACGCGGTGAAGGGGATTATCCGCTATGCCGGGCCCCGCCACGCCGAAGTGATTACCATTTTGGACAGTGAGTTCAGCATCGCCGTCCACAGCGTACGCGCCGAGGCGGGGGGCATTGTGCGGGGGGATATCCAGCTGGCCCGGGAAGGGCTGGTGCGCATGGACTTTATCGCAGGGACGGACAATATTATGCCGGGAGACACCCTCGTAACCTCGGTGTACAGCCCCCACTTCCCGCCGGGGTTGCCGGTGGGCACCGTGGTAAGCGTCCACCCCAACCCCGACGGCCTGACCCAGCACGCCATCGTAGAGCCTGCGGCGGGCACGGCACGCCCCCAGATGGTGCTGGTGGTGACGGACTAGGCCATGTTACGCGTCGCCGTTTTGACGGTTTTGATACTGACAAACTACGTATTGCAAACCACTTTGTGGCCGGAGCTGGCCATTCTGGGTGTAACCCCGGATACGGCGTTAATTTTCATCGTCAGCTACGGGATGTTGCGGGGGGAAATCGAGGGCGGTCTCTTCGGCTTCGCCGCCGGGTTCCTGATGGATATATTCGGCGGGGTATATATGGGGGTGTACGCGCTGTTGGGCTTTGTCATAGGCTATATCAGCGGCAAGCCCTTCAAAAGTTTTTTCAAGGATAATTATTTCCTGCCCTTCTTTGTGGTGCTGGTGTTCACGGTGGCGTACCAGTTTGTGCTGTATATCGTGAATTTTATGTTCCGGGGGCAGTTGGATTTCTGGTTTTATGTGTATTCCATTATATTGCCCAAGACCGTATACACGGCGGCCTTGGCCATCCCGCTGTACACGATGTTGCATTTTATCAACCGGCGGGTAGAGGACTTTGAAAACCGCCGCCGTCACCTGTTTGAGGAAAAAGAAGATGATTGAACTGGCGAAAACCGCGGCCAAGCAAATATACCGGTTCCTGACCCATAGACTACTGTGGCTTTTTGTGCTTACGGCGGTATTGTTCACCTTGCTGTTCGCCCGGTTGTTTGCGTTGCAAATCGTGGAGGCGGACCGCTGGGTGGCGGTGCCCCCCGCCAATGTGTTCATCGAGATGCCCCTACAACCCCTGCGCGGTACCATATATGACCGGCACGGCCGCCCCCTGGCGGAGAATACGCTGGTCTTCGTAGCGAAGATGGACCCCAGCGTGGCCATCAGCAACGAGGCGTTGCTGGAGCTGACCCAGCTCTTTGAGGAAAACGAAGAACGCTTCGTGGATAACTTCCCCATTGCCATTTCCCCCGGGGGCGACTTCGCCTTTACCTTCACCGGGAACGATACCGCCCGGGCCCACCGGGAATACCGCTGGAAGCACGACATGGCCATCCCCAGCCACGCCGACGCCACCGCCTATGAGAGTTTTATGCATTTGCGCCGGCATTTCCGCATCGACCCGGAACTGTGCGACCAGGACGCCCGGCGTATACTCAACTTCCGTTGCCAGATATTCATGTTCCGCCTGATTGACTTCCGGCACTACAACCCGGTGCCCATCGTCTTCGCAACCGGGGTTTCCCACGCCACCATGGCCGCCATATCCGAGCGCAGTGAGTTCTTCTCCGGGCTGTTTATTGATATCCAAACCCAGCGGGTATACCCCGGCGGGCGGTATGTTTCCCATATCATCGGCTATGTACAGCGCATCACCGAGCGGCAGTACCTGGCCAACCGGCACCTGGGCTATACCCAGCAGTGCCTCTTCGGCCGCTCGGGACTGGAGTTTGAGCTGGAGGTGGCCCACATGCGGGGTACCCCCGGTATCCAGCGCATCGAGGTGAACCGGGCGGGGCGGCGCGTAGGCGTGCCGGAGGTCATTTTGGAGCCGGTATCCGGCGACCGGGTATTCCTCTCCATCGACCTCGAACTGCAACGCGCCGCCTATTATATGCTCAAGGATTATCTGACCCAGGCGTTGATTAACCGTTTGACCATCGGCCCCCAGGACAACGAGCCGGTGCCCCATCAGCTCTCCATGCCAGACGCCTTTATTTCCTTGGTGCGCCACGGCGGCTTGGACATACACGCCGTGATGGACGCCGAGCCGGGGAACGCCGCCTACGCCATGAAGCTGTATATACTGGAGCGACAGCGCGACCCGTGGGAGTACGGGCTGGCGCGTATTATAGAAATCATCACCTATGGGCTACAGCGGGAATGGATTTCCCCGGCCAAGATGCTCCTGACCCTCATCGGTACGGAGCAGATTGACGACCCGGAGGGCCTTACCGCCGCCCGGCTCCTCTCCCGCCCCCAGGACGCGTTGCAAATACTAATCGAAAAGCTCCGCACCCGGGAGCTGACCCCCCAGCAGTTTAATGTGGACCCTTCCACGGGCTCCATCGTGATTTTGGATGTGCACACCGGAGGGATACTGGCGGCGGTGTCCTATCCCGCCTTTGACAATAGCCGTTTCGTCAATGTCATGGACAACGCCTACGTAAGCCGCCATTACAGCGACCCCACCCGCCCGTCCATATACCGCGCCTTCATGGAGGCCCGGGCACCGGGCTCGACATTTAAAATGATACCCGCCATAGCCGCCCTGGAAATGGGGACCATCGGGGCCAATACCATTATCACCAGCCATGGCCGGTTCCAAATCGGTGAGGAGCCCAACCCCTTGCTGTGCTGGGCCCGGCGGGGCCACGGGCGCATGAACGTAAAGGAAGCCCTGGCCGTGAGCTGTAATGTGTTCTTCGCGGAGTCCATCTTCCGCATAGGGAACGATATCAGCCACGCCACCCGGGACGCCGTGGACGCCATCGAAATATTCAACGCGTACATGGCCTACTTCGGCCTGCACGAGCATACCGGGGCGGAGCTGTGGGAGCATTACCACGCCATACGCGCCAGAGGGTATACCGGTTCCCTCATGCCCTCGCCGGAATGGAACCGGCATTTGCTCCGGGACAATTACGCCCGGTGGTTTGACACCTACACAGCGCAGATATCCATCGGCCAGGGCATCACGGCCTTCACCCCCGCCCAAATGGCCCGGGTCATGCTGGGGCTGGCCAACCGGAACGCCCCCTATCCCCTGCATTTTGTGCGCCTGGTGGAGAACCGGGAGGGGCAGGTGCTGGTGGACCGCCGCCACGCCCCCGATATGCCCGAGCCCGCCCTGGATATTGCCGATTCTACCTGGGATACCGTCATCGAGGGGATGCGGCTGGCCACGGAGGGCAGCTCCGGCGGGCACCGCGGTACGGCGGTGGGGGTATTTGAGCATTTCCCCATACAGATTGCGGGGAAGACCGGCACCGCCGAGGAGGTGGGCGACCGCTTTGCCCATACGGCCTTTGGGGCCTTCGCGCCTTTGCGCAACCCGCAAATCGCCCTGTATGTGAACCTTCCCTTCAGCCACGCCTCCAGGGCATCCCACCAGTTTCCCGCCCACATCGCCCGTGATATGATAGGCATTGCCCTGGGCTTGGGCCACACGCCCGAATATCCCCGCCCCTTGAATACAGTCCGACCATAAGAGGAGAAGCATCCATGGAAGACACAGCCAAAGGCAAGAAGCCCGCCAACCCCCAGTGCGTGGTGTTAAAAGGCCACAAGGACGGCATCACCGCCGTGCTGGACCCCAAGACCCCCTTCGAGGAAATCAAGCGAACCCTGCGGGACAAGGTATCCGGGGCAAAGCGGTTCTTCGAGGGGGCCAACGCCATCGTCACCTTCAAGGGGCGCAAGCTTACCGACAAGCAGGAGAAAACCCTGTTGGACATCATCATGACGGAAACCACCTTGGACGTGGCCTTCGTGGAAAGCGAGGGCTTCACCCTACAGCCCCAGAAGCCCCCCCCCGCCGTCGTCACCCATGCCTCCACTTTTGCCCCTTCCATGGAGGGGGAAACGGCTTTCTACACCGTGGGTCTGCGCTCGGGCCAGCAGGTGCGCTACAAGGGCTCCGTGGTCATCGTAGGGGATGTGAACCCGGGGAGCCAAATCGTAGCCGACGGCAATGTCATCGTCCTGGGCGCGCTGAAGGGCATGGTTCACGCCGGAGCCATCGGCGACGATACCTGCTACATTTCCGCCCTCTCCCTCACCCCCACCCAAATGCGTATCGCCAACACCATCACCTACATCCCCCCAGAGGAAGTGGCCAACTCCAAGGACAGCGGCCCCGCACGGGCGTATATCAAGGACGGCCAGGTGTTCGTTGAACAATTATAAAATTACACCCCCCGGCGGGCGGGGATATCTTGTGGAGGCATATAAAATGTTTCGCATGGGCGTCATTGAAGAAAGCTTAGAAAATTCGGGTGCATTGGATATATTAAAGCCCTTCTTTTACAGCCAAAGAATTGAAGAAGTTGTAGACGATGCATTTCCCCTTTGGCATACAAATGAATATCACGTGCCTGATGAGAAAATTAACGACTTGGTTTTTATTTTAGAGCAACAAGTTAAGCTTACATGGTATATTCACGCTTTTAATGAGGAAAAATTGATTGTCATTTTCCGTGGCAAATCATTCCATATTTCACCCCATAGAGATGATACATGGAATGCTATGATTGAATACGGCGATATGGTAAAAGTGGAAAGACGCTATAGCGAGAGCATCCCATTACGCGTTTAGGACTGAATATTATGACAACGAAGCAAGCATTAGCTTTGGCAGGTTTGAATATTATATTCGCTATTATAGCCATGCGATGGATTCAACTATCCTGGGAGCAACTGGGTTATATGATAAACTATGTGCATGAAACCGGGGCTTGGGGCGGTGAAAGGCGCGCCGGCGTGTGGTCGATTACCCTATTTGGTCAAACAACGCCCGGTCAACTTTCGCCAGTTGAGGCACACTTCACAAATTATCCCGCCATATTTTTTTATATGTTGGCAGGGGTTAATACTTTTTTCATTTTGGCTTTTATTTTGTGGAATAAGGTTAGAAAAGCTATAAATGCTAACCAAAGTTGAAAGGGAGGAAGCCTTCCATGCAAGCCTATGAATTTTACGCCAAGCCCAAAAATGGCGTAATTCCCATACCGGAACAGTATAAGAATCAAATTACAGACAACATTTTGGTAATTGTACTGGAAAAAAAGCCGGCGATATTTAGCCGGGAGGAAGCCAATGCGCGGAAAAAAACAGATTTACTCTCCCCACCTTCATTGAATACAAAGGGATGGAAGTTTAGCCGGGAGGAAGCCAATGCACGATAGAGTGTTCTTGGACACGAATATTATCGTTTATTTATATTCGATAGACGAAGAAGATAAGCGAGCTGTTTCTTTCAAATTTGTGAATAATGCCGACTGCGTTACAAGTATTCAGGCGATGAATGAAGCCGCCAACGTCTGGTTCAGAAAGTATGGTTTGAGTAAAAACGAAATTGTTAAATATTTGGACGAAATCGAATCTGTGTGTGAAGATGTTATGCCGGTGCGCCGTAAAACCATTGATTTGGCAATTGATATAAAAGACCGCTACGATTATTCATTTTTCGACTGTCTTATGTTGGCTTCTGCGATAGAAGCAAATTGTAATGTAATTTTGACAGAGGATATGAAAAACGGACAGCTTATTAACGGCACGTTGAAAATTGAGAACCCATTCACCGAAGTGTAGATAATGTGCATTTTACGTGGCACAGCGTATGAATAAATGCCGAAGCAACTAATCATCGCTACAGTAGCACTAAAGTTATGTTAAAATGGCTTTACTGGCTGAACAATCAAAACAAGGGCGCACTTATGTACCGTGCGAATGCGGTACGTGCGTAAAATGTGGAGGTTCCATGTTAATACCCATACTACATTTTGATGGTAACTGTGCAGATGTAATAAAGTTGTATGAAATAGTATTTGACACAATAGCTATTGGCCATGATTACAATGATTCTGATAAAATCCTACATGCAGAAATGACGATTCATGGACAAAGAATTTATTTAAACGACGGGAAAGACTTCATTAAAAATGCGTTCAATATTGATTGTGCATCACATTTAGCACTAACTTTCGATACGTCAGAGGAGTTGCTTGCTTGTTACCAAAAATTAAAACCTGTTGACGCGAACGTTATTCCGTTTGTAAAAACATCATACAGCGAATTGGTTGGTAACTTCATGGATAGGTTCGGTGTCCTATGGGGTTTTATGGTGGTTACGCAATAAACAGTAGCGGCGTTATTTCCACCCTTCACAGCACAAGCTCTGTATGTACTATTGTTGTTCAATCTAATTTCCACATAGGAGTGTTGTAAATGAGCGAAGTGTATGTAATCACCTCCGGCAAGGGGGGCGTGGGCAAGACCACAACCACGGCCAACATCGGCGCGGGGCTGGCTTTGCAGGGCAAGAAGGTGGCCTTGGTGGACGCGGACATCGGTCTGCGCAACCTGGACGTGGTCATGGGGCTGGAGAACCGGATTGTCTTCGACTTGGTGGACGTCATCGAAGGCAACTGCCGGCTGAAGCAAGCCCTGATTAAGGACAAGCGTTTTGACAGCTTGTATCTGTTGCCCGCCGCCCAAACCAAGGACAAGAACGCCGTCACCACCGGACAGATGAAAAAACTCTGCGACCAGCTCCGCGAGGAATTTGAATACATAATCCTCGACTGCCCCGCGGGAATTGAGCAGGGCTTTAAGAACGCCATCGCCGGTGCGGACAAGGCCATCGTGGTGACGACGCCGGAGGTCAGTGCCGTGCGGGACGCGGACAGGATTATCGGTTTGCTGGAGGCCAACGAACTCAAATCCCCCTTGCTGATTCTCAACCGGGTAAGGACGGATATGGTGAAGAAGGGCGACATGATGTCCTTGGAGGATGTCACCGACATTCTGGCCATTGACGTGCTGGGCGTGGTGCCCGACGACGAAATCATCGTCATCTCCACCAACCGGGGTGAGCCCTGCGTCTCCAGCGACAAATCCCTGGCGGGACAAGCCTACCGGGACATTACCCGCCGGGTGCTGGGCGAGACCGTTCCCCTTATGGATTTGGAGCCCGGCGGCTTCGGCGCGTGGTTTAAGAAATTATTTGGCTTGCGGGACAAAACCGCGCAGTAGAGGAGGATTCCCATGGAATGGTTAAGTAATTTATTCGGCCGCAAGCCCGCACCCGCCCAGGTTGCGCGGGACAGGTTAAAATTGGTGCTGACCTACGACCGGGTCAACTGCCACCCGGATTTGCTGGAGATGCTGAAGAACGACATCATGAAGGTACTGCTCAACTATATGGACATCGACGAGGACGAGCTGGATATACAAATCAGCCAAACCACTTCCGATATGAACGAAATTGTGCCGGTGCTTTTCGCCAACATCCCCATCAAGAACATGCGGAAGCAATCATAGCCGGGTATAGATGAAAGATTTCCTCAAGTCCTTTGATTATGTGCTCGCTGTAGCGGTTATCGGGCTATGTGTGTTCGGCATACTTATGATATATACCGCCGGCAACGCGCCCGCCGTCCACGCGTCCCCGGGCGATACGGTGCTGTGGCGCAACCAGCGTATGTTTGTCATCAGCGGCGTGGCCATGATGCTGGCTTTCGCCTTTATTGATTACCGCTTCATCGCACGGTTTTATCTGTTTATTTACGCCTTTATGTTACTGCTGCTGGTGCTGGTGCTTATCATCGGCGGCGACGACGGCACAGGTACGGCGCGGTGGTTCCATTTTTACCTGCCGGGAATCGGCTGGATGGGTATGCAGCCCTCGGAATTTGCCAAGGTTTTTATCGCCATATTTTTGGCCAAACTGTTGGATGTAAAAAAGGAACGGTTCAACCATATCCTTTGGCTGGCTGTCATATTTGCCGCCGTGGCCGTTCCTTTGGTTTTGGTGATGGAGCAGAACGCCCTGTCCGCCACCATGGTGATTTTGTTTATTTCTTTGGTGATAATATTCGCCGCGGGGCTGTATTACCGCACGATTTTGGCCGGGCTGGTCATGCTGGTCCCCGTGGGATTGTTCATTTGGCTGGATTTACAGCGTGCGTATCCCTTGTTCATCCACCGGGTGCTGGAGGAATACCAATTGCGCCGCATCCGCACCGCCCTGGACCCCTACGCCGCCCATCCCGACCATGTACTGCAATTGGAAGGCTCCCTCTACGCCATCGGGACGGGAGGCTTTGCCGGGCGGGGCTTTATGGAAAACCCCCATATCATCTTCGGCCACAACGATTTTATTTTCTCCGTGGTGGCGGCCCAGTTCGGCTTCATCGGCGCGGGAGTGGTGCTGGGTGTATTGGCTTTAATTATCGGTAAATGTATACTCATTGCCCTGCGCGCCGAAGACATGACCGGACGGCTCATCGCCGCCGGGGTGGCGGGGATGCTCATTTTCGAAACCTTTGTACACGCGGGCGTGGCCCTGGGCCTGCTCCCCGTAACGGGAATGCCCCTGCCCTTCATGTCCTCGGGCGGCTCTATGATATGGGGCCATATGATGGCCATGGGCATTGTGTTGAATATAAGCTTACCCCGGAAGAAGTCCCTGTTTCAGCGTCCAGAGGAGTTGACCCTATGAATGTTGCCTTAATCGCCCACGACAACAAAAAAAAGCTGATGGAAAACCTCTGCGTGGCCTATCGCCACATCCTGAGCAAGCACCGCCTCTACGCCACCGCCACCACAGGAAAAACCGTGGAGGACGCCACCGGTCTGCCCGTAAACAAATACCTGGCCGGCCACCTGGGCGGCGAGCACCAAATGTCCGCCCAAGCCGCCCTCAACGACATCGACCTGGTCGTCTTCCTTCGAGACCCCCTCTACCCCAAGCAGTACGAGCCCGACATCAATTCCCTGCTCCGGCTCTGCGATGTGCACAACATCCCCCTGGCCAGCAACCTGGCCACCGCCGAGGCCCTCCTCCTCGCCCTGGATAGAGGGGACCTGGATTGGCGGAATAATCTGCGCTAGGGGATGGCGGGGGATGGGCAACGCTCGCTGGCAAAAAAATGGCGTTTAGCGCCACGCACCGCTAAACGCCATTTTTTTGAGGCTTTGCTTATGCCCATCCCCCACCCGCAAAGTGGGAAAGGCAGTTTGTTTGGTTGCAAAATTATATGCTACTCAAAAAAGGCATCGCCGAAGGCGACTAAGGCAAATTCCCCTGTAACCGCAATTGTTATCTGCACGTGATTTGTGTCTTTGGGTATTAATATGGGCAAGCTTTAAACTTACGCCAACTTCCACAATTTCTTGTTTCTTTTTTAGGAATATCTTTGCGTCATCTTCATTACCTGCTATGATTGCCCTGCGAGCCAATTCGACTTGTCTTGCCACCTCTTTTTCATTTTCTTCGACTAATCGTTTTGTGCGACTTTCTTCAGCCATTATCCCGGCAGTTTCTCTTTTAACCTCTGTCAATTCATCATTGGCCTTGCGGAGGTATTGGTCAACCAATTTATTGGGGTCCTCTGCTTTGTCCAATATCGCATTTACATTTGCTGCAATGATGTCTGCAAATCTTGTCAAAATACCCATGGTAGTGCCTCCCTTATAAGAAATAAAAATACGTCTTTGTTTTCCCTTTCTGGTGCTGAGCATTTGAGTAGTATTTCATTGCAATATTCGCTATGACAGAATGCTGTATATTCATTGTAAAGGAATATTATGCATTCGTCAACATAGAATGCTCCGGCTTTCGTTTCCCGCCTATAATAATAGTGGAGGTGGGAAATGACCAAAGCACAACAAAAAGCTATGGCTACACGTATTAAACGCAGGAGAGAATCGTTAGGTTTCACACAAGAAAGTTTTAGCGAAGTCATTGACTTGTCTGCCAGTTCGTATACTAAAATAGAAAACGCTTTCCAAAAACCTGCGCTCGATACGCTTATAAATATTGCCAATCACCTTGATTTATCGTTGGACTACATCGTTTTTGGCGTCCGCTACCCGGCAGAAGCCCGGGAAAGCGATTTATTGCAAGCCCTCCTGAAGCAAGCTGAGTCTGATAAAATAAAATATGTAGGCAAGTTCCTCACGCAACTTGCAAAAACGATGAAATAAAAGTATTTTATTAATAAGGGAGTTTATCCATTGAGTAAAAAAGACAAGTTGATTGCACGGCTAAAATCCAAGCCATTGGATTTTACCTTCGATGAATTGGTTGCGTTAATGGCCTCATTGGGCTTCACGCTTTCTAATAAGGGCAAAACCAGCGGTTCTCGTGTATCATTTATAAAAAACGGATACAAAATAACCATACATAGACCCCACCGCCAAAAGACACTGTTGGGTTATCAGGTTTTAATGCTTTTAAAGGATTTGGAGGCGTTTATATGATTCAATATATGAAATACCGTGAATACATGGGCAGTGTGGAGCGTTCAGCGGAGGACAATATGCTCCATGGCTCATTGGCGGGTATTAAGGATTCCGTATCCTACCACGGGTGTAATTTGGATGAGCTTCAAGCCGCCTTTATAGAAGCGGTAGACGACTACCTGATTATGTGTGAAGCGGAGGGCTTGCAACCCGAGTCCCCCTTTAACGGGACAGTCGAGCAAGCGATGGCGCAATATGCTTCCGCATAAGGCCATTAAATAAAAAACGAGAGTCGGCTCCGGCCTTCTCTCGTTTTCTTAGGTTTTGTAAAAGGGCTTTATTTAATAATCTTTACAACGGAGCCGGCACCTACGGTGCGGCCGCCTTCGCGGATGGCGAAGCGGGAGCCTTCCTCCATGGCGATGGGGGAGATGAGTTCCACGGTCATTTCGATATGGTCGCCGGGCATACACATTTCCACGCCGTCGGGAAGCTGGATAACGCCGGTTACGTCCGTTGTACGGAAGTAGAACTGGGGACGGTAGTTGGAGAAGAATGCCTTGTGGCGGCCGCCCTCGTCCTTGGAGAGCACGTATACCTGGGCGGTGAATTTGGTGTGGGCCGCTACGGAGCCGGGCTTACACAGTACCTGGCCGCGCTCGATTTCCGTGCGCTGTACGCCGCGAAGGAGCAGACCGGCGTTGTCACCCGCGATGGCGGTGCCCAGGTCTTTCTTAAACATTTCGATGCCTGTGACAACGACTTCGCGTTTTTCTTCGGTAAAGCCGATGATTTCCACTTTGTCGTTCAGGTTAAGGGTTCCGCGCTCTACACGACCGGTGACAACGGTGCCCCGCCCGGTGATGGTGAACACGTCCTCAACGGGCATCAGGAAGGGCTTTGCCTCGTCGCGCTCGGGGGTGGTGATGAAGGAGTCAACGGCTTCGAAGAGCTCCAGGATTTTGTCGCCCCATTCGCCTTCGGGGCTGTCCAGTGCCTTCAGCGCGGAGCCGCGGATGATGGGGGTGTCGTCCCCGGGGAACTCATATTTGTCCAACAACTCGCGGATTTCCATGTCCACCAGGTCCAGCAACTCTTCGTCTTCCACCATGTCGCACTTGTTCATGAACACCACGATTTTGGGTACGTTTACCTGACGGGCCAGCAGGATATGCTCCCGGGTTTGGCTCATTACGCCATCGGTGGCCGCTACCACCAGAATCGCGCCGTCCATCTGGGCGGCACCGGTAATCATGTTCTTAACATAGTCGGCATGGCCGGGGCAGTCTACGTGGGCGTAGTGGCGGTTGGGGGTCTCGTATTCCACGTGGGTGGTGGAAATGGTGATGCCCCGTGCCTTTTCCTCGGGTGCTTTGTCAATCTTATCGAAAGCAACAGCCGCGCCCAGTTGATAACGCTGATGCAAGGTCTTGGTTATCGCGGCGGTCAACGTGGTCTTGCCATGGTCGATATGGCCGATGGTGCCGATGTTGACGTGCGGCTTGTTTCTTTCAAATTTTGCTTTTCCCATACGGGTTTCCTCCTAGATTTACGCTTTTTGTTGCATTATACCAGTATTGCCAAGCATTGCAAGCCTTAAAATGGTTATCCTACCCGCTCTTGCCCGTCGCTTTTTCTTGTACGCTCTTGGGCACGGGCTCGTAATGGTGCACCTCCATGGAGTAGATGCCCCGGCCCTGGGTCTTGGAGCGCAAATCCGTGGCATAGCCGAACATCTCCGCCAGGGGTACGAAACTGTGCACCACCTTGGCGTTGTTTTGCTCCTCCATGCCTTCGATTTTGCCCCGCCGCTTGTTCAAATCGCCGATAACATCGCCCATATAGTCCTCGGGGACGGTGACATCGACTTTCATGATGGGCTCCAGTAGAGCCGGGTCGGCCTTGCGCATGGCTTCCTTGAAGGCCATGGAGCCGGCGATTTTGAAAGCCATTTCGCTGGAGTCCACATCGTGGTAGCTGCCCTCGTAGAGGGTGGCGCGTACGCCCAGCACCGGATAGCCCGCGACAATGCCGCTGGCCATGGCCTCTTTTATGCCCTGCTCCACCGCCGGGATATACTCCCGGGGCACCACGCCGCCCACAACCTTGTCCACAAACTCGAAGGGCTTGTCAGAGTCGTTGGCGTCCATGGGCTCGAAGAGCACCTTGACGTGGCCGTACTGGCCGCGCCCGCCGGACTGGCGCACATATTTGCCCTCCACGTCGGCGGCCTTGCGGAAGGCTTCGCGGTAGGCCACCTGGGGCTTGCCCACATTGGCCTCCACCCGGAACTCACGCAACAGGCGGTCCACGATAATCTCCAGATGCAACTCACCCATGCCGGAGATAATGGTCTGGCCGCTGTCCTGGTCGGTGTGGGTCTTGAATGTGGGGTCTTCCTCCGCCAGCTTGCCCAAAGCGATGCCCATTTTATCCCGGCCGGCCTTGGTTTTCGGCTCGATGGCCACGGAGATGACCGGCTCGGGGAAGTTCATGGATTCCAGGATGACTTCGTGCTTCTCGTCGCACAGGGTGTCTCCGGTGGTGGTGAATTTGAGGCCCACCACAGCGGCGATATCCCCCGCGTGTACCTCGGTCACGTCCTCCCGGTGATTGGCGTGCATCTGCAAAATGCGCCCCATGCGTTCCTTTTTGTCCTTCACCGAATTGTGCACATAGGAGCCGGCGGAAAGGGTGCCGGAATACACCCTGAAGAAGGCCAGCTTGCCCACAAAGGGGTCGTTCATAATCTTAAAGGCCAGCGCGGAGAAGGGCTCCTTTTCGCAAGCCTTGCGCGATACTTCCGCTTCCGTGTTGGGGTTGATGCCTTTAATCGGCGGGATGTCCGTAGGCGCGGGGAGATAGTCCACCACGCCGTCCAGCAATTTCTGCACGCCCTTGTTCTTATAGGCCGAGCCGCAGAAAACCGGGGTTATCGCCGTGGCGATACAGGCTTTGCGCAAGGTGGCTTTTAATGTCTCCACGTCGATTTCGTCGCCACTTAGGTAAGCCTCCATCAGGTCGTCATCGGTTTCGGTAATGGCTTCCACCAGCGTTACACGCGCTTCCTCGCATTGCGATAGCATGTCGGCGGGGATATCCCCGATTTTTATCTGCTCGTCCAGCTTGTCGGGGTAGAAATACGCCTTCATGTCAAATAAATCCACCATGCCCACGAACTGGGACTCCGCGCCCATGGGCAACTGCACGGGAATGGCATTGGCCCCCAGGCGGGTCTTTATCATATCTACCACGTTGAGAAAATCCGCGCCCATGATGTCCATTTTGTTCACATAGGCCAGGCGGGGCACGCCGTATTTGTCGGCCTGCCGCCACACGGTTTCGCTCTGGGGCTCCACGCCGCCCTTGGCGCAAAACACCCCTACCGCGCCGTCCAGCACACGCAAACTACGCTCCACCTCTACGGTGAAGTCCACATGGCCGGGGGTGTCGATGATATTGATGCGGTGGTTCTCCCACTGCGTGGTCGTCGCCGCGGAGGTTATGGTGATGCCCCGTTCCTGCTCCTGCTCCATCCAGTCCATGGTGGCGGTACCCTCGTGGGTTTCCCCCAGCTTGTAATTACGGCCCGTATAGTACAGGATACGTTCGGTCAGGGTGGTCTTCCCCGCGTCTATATGCGCCATGATGCCGATATTTCTGGTTCTTTCCAGTGGGAAAGCTCTGCTCATTCAGCTGTTCCTTCTTTCGCTTGCTACCACTTGTAATGGGCGAACGCCTTGTTGGCGTCGGCCATGCGGTGCATTTCTTCCTTACGCTTGACCGCGGCACCCGTGTTGTTGGATGCGTCCAGCAGTTCGTTGGCCAGCCGGTCGGTCATATTCTTTTCACTGCGCTTGCGCGAGAAAAACACAAGCCAGCGCAAGCCCAGGGCTTGGCGGCGGTCGGGCCGCACCTCTATGGGTACCTGGTAGGTGGCACCGCCCACGCGGCGGGCCTTTACCTCCAGTACGGGCATAACATTGTTCAACGCTTCCTCGAAAATTTCGATAGCGGGCTGGCCTTTCTTGGCCGCCGCCTTTTCGAAGGCACCGTAGACAATCTTTTGGGCAACGCCCTTCTTGCCGTCGAGCATAATACCGTTTATCAGCTTGGTGACTACCTTGCTTCCAAACAGTGGGTCGGGCAAGACCGAACGTTTTGCTACGTGTCCTTTCCTTGGCACGAGGCTTCCCTCCTTAACGAAAAATGATTAATTCATCGGTACTCGTGCGGGCGTGCGCATACCACACGCCGAACGTTCGCGCCTGTACATATATATAAGGAAGCAATGCTTCCGGGTACAGGGCTAAAGTGGAGTGAAATGTTCACTCGTATTACGCCTTCTTCGGCCGTTTCGCGCCGTACTTGCTGCGCGCTTGGCCGCGTTTGGCCACACCGGCGGTATCCAGCGTCCCGCGGATAATGTGATAACGCACACCGGGTAAATCGCGCACGCGCCCGCCGCGAATCAGCACCACGCTATGCTCTTGCAAATTGTGGCCTTCACCGGGGATGTAGCAGGTGGCTTCCATTTTGTTGGAAAGGCGTACGCGGGCAATTTTACGCAGGGCCGAATTTGGCTTCTTCGGGGTCTTGGTGCGCACATACGTACACACGCCGCGTTTTTGCGGGGCGGATTGGTTCAATTCCTTGTCCTTCAAGGAGTTTAAACCTTTTTGCAAGACGGGAGATTTAGACTTCTTCTTGTTAGACTTGCGCCCTTGCTTGACGAGTTGGTTGAATGTCAGCATTGATATTGTCACCTCCTTCCAAAGCAATATAAGAAAAACGAAGGGGATTGTATCAGCCGCTGGGATAAAAGTCAATTAATTGGCAAACGTTGTCATGTTAAGATAATTTACTACCATGGAATAATGAGCCGCGTGGAGGGGTGAAGCGGGGTGAATGGCCCGCGCTGGCACGTCAACGCTCATGAACGGCTCTGTGCGGCAAGTACTCGCGTTGGTCTTCTTTCAGAAGCCTCAACACCGAGTACGTAAGCCGCCCATTTGCCGCTAATTTCGCGTTGCCGCGAGACGCGCGGGCTCATTCACCCCGCTTCACCCCTCCACGCTCCTTACTCGCAAGTATGTGGCAAGTAATTAATCTTTCACACACTGCTCGCCCCGCAGTTCGCGGGCGTTAGTGGGTAATTAAATTACTCTGTCACGTTGATTGCGTATCTTATGTGTCGTGGGAGGGGGTGGGTGAATGCCTTGGCGGTCTACGAAGGCGGGGGATAAGGCGGCGCATGACGCGGTTATGTGGTTGGCAAATAAGGCGAAGCCGGCACGTTGAGGCTTGTGTAACAAGACCAACACAACCACTTCCGCGGCGAAGCCGATGTTCCCCCGACAAGATGAACCGCCAAGGCATTCACCCGCCCCCTCCCACGAGGACGTAAAACCCACAAACAACAATGCCATAATAAATTAACTTACAAACGCCGTTTTATCCGCATTCTCGCGTTAGAGCCGCCCAGGTAAGCGGGCCCACGATGCCATCACTTGAAAGCCTGAAAAGACACTGGAAAACGGTGACGGCATCCAAGGTGCGCGGGCCGAAAATGCCATCCTCTGCCAAGGATTGGATAACGGGGCGGTTAGCGAAAACCCTGTTCAGGCAGCGTTGAATTTGCCGCACGGATTCCCCCCTGTCGCCGATGCGGATTGACGTGCCCGGAAAGGCGGGCATACCCCCGGTACTTCCGCCGCCGCCACCGCTACCGCCGCATTCTTGCGAAAGCCTGGCCCAGGTAAGCGGGCCGACTACGCCGTCTTGGGTAAGGCCGAAAATCCGCTGGAAGTTGCGTACCGCGTCCAAGGTGCGCGGGCCAAAAATGCCGTCCTCGGTTAGCCTTTGTATGCTCGGATGGCGTGTGCCGATATTGTTCAGGCAACGCTGGAATTGCCGGATGGATTCCCCCTGCATACCCTGGCGCATAATCACATTCGGGAAGGCGGGCAAGCCCGTGCCCGTGCCGCCGCCGCTTGCGGGAAAGACTTCGCGGATGCCCTCCGCAACCGCCCGCGCCATTTCGTTGACATTGAAGCGCGCCATATCCTGGGGGTTGTTAATGAAGGCCAGCTCCAGCAGGACCGCCGGCATCGTGGTAAGGCGCAGTATGCCGAAGGCGTCTTGCCCGGCCGCGTTCACCTGTGTTTTCACGCCGCGGTTTGTATAGCCCAGCGCGGAAATACGCCTCAGCATGGCGTTCGCCAGGGCGCGGGCGCGGCCGGTATCGCGTATGCTCACGAAGGCTTCCGTGCCTGTGGCCGGTGTGCCCACGTTGCTGTTCATGTGGATTTCCACAAGCGCGTCCACATTGCTGTTGTTGGCCAGGTTTGCGTCTTGGGTAATGCTCCGGTTTATATCTGTTGTACGATTATTGATTACGGTGTAGCCCCATCCGCGAAGAATATTGCTTGCGGCGTTCGATACCGCCAAGTTTAAATCACTTTCGCGAAATCCGTTGCCAACCGCACCGGGGTCGCTTCCCCCGTGTCCGGCATATACGGCTATTCTTGCCATGTTACACACTCCTCACTGTTAGAAATTCAAACATGGCGGCCATGTCCAATATGCCGCCCGTTACCAGCTTTTGTGCCAACTGGGGACGCTTGGCGGCACTTGCCAAAATGATTTGCTTTATCTCCGCCGTCGTCAGGTGGGGGTTATAGGATTTTAACAATGCCGCCGCTCCCGCTACGTGGGGCGCGGCCATGGAGGTTCCCCGTTGCGGGCTGTATTCGCCATGCAGCCCAAGGCTCAAAATCTGGTTCCCCGGCGCGGCAATGTCAATGGTTTTCGCGCCATAGTTGGAGAACGCGGAGAGGGAATCGTCCGGCTCTATGGACGCGACGGAAAGTATATTATCGTTGTCGAAGGCGGCGGGGTACATGGGTTCTATGTCGCTGTTTTGGCCGCTGTTTCCCGCCGCCGCAACGAACAGCCCCTTGTACATGCCGATGACATTGCGCAAAATTTCCGACGGGTAGCGCGTGCCCCAGCTGTTATTCAGGATGGGGATATTATTTTGCATGGCGAAAATAATGGCGGCAATGGCGGCGTCCAAAAGAAGCACCTCGTTGCCGATTTTAAATGACGCAATCTGCACCCGCCAGCATACCCCCGTCACGCCGCTGACATTGTTGCCCACCGCGCCTATGGTACCGGCTACGTGGGTTCCGTGGCCGGTAAAGTCCATGGAATCGGGGTTGGCGTCATAAAAATTCCAGCCGTAGTAGCCGTCTTGCGTCCGCCACAAATTTTGCGTGATGTCCGGGTGGGTGTAGTCAACGCCGCTGTCTATTACGCCCACAATTACGTCAGCCTTCCCCACGGTATGGGCCCATGCCGCCGCCGCGTTGATTTTCTCCATACCCCACAAGTACGGGTAATACCGGTCGTTGGGGGTAATCAGGCACTCGAAAATAAAATCCGGCTCCGCATGAAGTACATAGGGGTGCGCGGACAAGTGCGCCACCCATTCCAAAACCGCCAGCTTGCTTTGCTCCACTAAATGAACCAGCAAAATATCGCCTATATTGCCCTCGTATTCGCCATATTCGCCGGCGGAGAAAATAATGTGCGCCTCAAGGTAGTCAATCCCCTGCAAAATGCTTTTGTGGCAAGAAGCCGTGTCGGGGTAGGCGTGGTTTTTGTCTATGGCGATGAGTACTTTCCCCGGCACAAAGTTATCGTGATGGCTTGGCATAACGACCTCCCGTTTGCGTGTTGCTATATATAATATGTAAGCGGCCAAAATGGGTTCGGCGGTGAAGGGGGTGGGAGGCGGGGTGTTTTCGGTGAGCGAATTGCGTGCGCCGCGTAGCGCATTGGCGCGGTACGCGCCACCAGCGGAGCGTAGGCGTAGCATAGCGAACGAAAAGCACCCCGCCTCCCACCCCCTTCACCGCGGTTCGGCCATTCTTGAAACCAAATACAAGCCGTAACCAAAACCGCACCTTGTACATATTATGTGGATATAGCAAGCGCGAAAGGAGTGAAAAGCATGAACTGTAATTGCACAAGTGGTTGCCGCAGCTGTGGCGGCGAACGGGTAAACAGGCAAGTTTTTGATTGTCCTGGCACGCAGCGTGTTGTAAGGCACGAGCATATCGTAAGGCATCGTCATGATACCATTCATGAATTTGATGTTTGTCACGAGCATGAGTTTAACGAGTTTGATGTGGTGCGGGAGCGTCACGTAACCACAAACAACGATAGAAGAACTCACGAGCCTAACTACTGTGGCGACAGAGGCCCTTCAAGGCCAATGGGTAGACCTCCGTTTTGGAGGGGACGCTGCTGGTAATTAAAACAGGCGAACAACGGTTGCATAGGTTGCAGCCGTTGTTTGCTTGGCTATGCACCAATCGGCGCAGGGTGCGGGGCTGGGGTAATGCCCACGCGGATTGCGAAGGCGCGCAGATTAGTGGCGCATGGCGGGGTTATGTGGTTGGTGTTTGGCATTTATGACAAACACAACCACTTCCCCGACAAAGCCAATCATCCAGCGACGAGTACGAGCGCGGG
>Ga0209755_10001285_pt1 | contig 40180 bp, 38 predicted proteins | sample TergutCo191P1_FD_187301 | JGI IMG/M metagenome (GOLD analysis project Ga0209755, IMG submission 187301) | Cornitermes sp. P1 segment gut microbial communities from Petit-Saut dam, French Guiana - Co191P1 (SPAdes) (version 2) | ecosystem: Host-associated > Arthropoda: Insects > Digestive system... | reverse complement strand
AGAATTTTTAGTAAAAACAATCTCTCACAAATGGGCTGAAAGCCCTTGTCAAGGATTTTCAATCCTTTTGTCGGAGATTACTTTTACATGGAGCTGCCCCAACAGAGGGGTCGAAGACCCTTGTCAAAACTCCATTTGAAAGAGTTAACATTTGCCTTGATTGGACGCGAAGAATATTTTTTTAGGTGATATGAGTTGTTTTATTTGATAAAATGATTGTGGGCTAATAAGCCATGAACATGACGGAAGTTTTGTTCGATTGTTATTGCCCACTTGGTTGAATGAAGAGGGTTTTCTTTGAATTTGAAAAGGTAGTGTTCGCCATAGAATATTTCGAAACCTTCGTTGTAGTTAATTGGAACAGCTGGAACATTTTTTAGTGGAATTTTGATTTCTTGGTCTCTCCCTAGTTCGGGAGTGTAGGTGAGAAATTCTTTGTCCATGGTCAAAATCCCTTCACCGACAAGAACTTCCTTTCTTCCGCTTTTGTTCCACATGAACAACTGAACTTTTTCAAGTTTGGGGCTGTTGTCAAAATTATCATCAACCCCACATTCATTAAAGACTTCTTCTCTTTGAAGATTATACCACATTGAAATACTTTCTGGGACAATATCGCCTTCGTTCAATGGGGCAATTTCATAGTGCTTGTTTATGCTCGCTCCATTTTGACAATCGGTGCAATAGATTTTGTTGTCATGAGATTTGATACGAAATTCGGATTTGCATTTTGGACAAAAGTAAAGCGCATAGTGAATGTTTGTCGCAAGATCTCCGCCTCTCCATTCTATTTTGTTCTCGCTTGACCATTTAAAGTCGTCATAGTAGAATTCTTTGTTGAGCATTTCTTCAACTTCTTCGACTGACAGTTTTGCTAAATCTTCTTTTGAGATGAGTAGCTTTGAGGTCAAAATCGTTTTGCCCTTTCTCACTTTGCCTTTTCTCCATTTTGCGTTTGTCAAAAATGCACCATCAATGCGGTGAGAAATGATGGGAAGTCCAATTTTTTTGACAAGCTTTGCTGTTCCCGCGGCCATGCCCATATATTCCCCATTGACAGAGTTTATTCCTTCAATCATTATGCCAACATTTCGACCCTTGTCAACAGCACGATAAAAATTTTTCAGGGCACCAACATCTGCTTGATAGAGTTTTGCTGGAATTGCCCCAACGTGTGAGAGCAAGAATCCGGGAATTTTCCAATGGAAAAAGTAGCGATTCGCCATCATATTTATCATTCTGGGTTGAATCGCTCGACAAGTGTAGAACGGGTCAAGTCTTGACGGATGGTTCGACAAAACAAGGAACTGTTCCTTCTGTTTTTTCATGTTAACCCCATGAATAATTGTGAGCTTGTGTTTTCTTTTTAGTCGCCAAAACACAGTGGCTATTAAAAACCAGTGCGCCCACTTTTTTGGTCTTTTGACTATATATTTGTCGAGTTTTCTTTCTAGTGATTGTTTCATTTTCAATATTAAATACTAAATATTAAATTCTAATTTTCTTCTTCTTTCTCTTCTTCCTCTTCTTCTTTGACGATTATTTTCACTTGAACAACTCTTTTTACAGTTGCTTTTGTGACTCTGAATTCTAGGTTTTTGAAAGTGAACCTTTCTCCTGCCACTGGAAATTTTTCTGTCATTTCAATGACAAAACCGCCGACTGTTGTTGCGTCGATTTCTTCGCTTGTTTCAAATCCGATTTGTTCAAAGAAATTTTCGAGTCTTTCTGTTCCTTCGACTATGTAGACATTATCGTCAACTTTTTTCGTCAAAACTTCGACTTCGTCATGTTCATCATAGATTTCACCAACGATTTCCTCGATGATATCTTCCATGGTCACTATTCCGCTTGTTCCGCCATGCTCATCAACAACGACCGCGAGAAGTTTTTTCGCTTTTTGCATTAATCGAAGAGCGACTGAAATTTTCATGTTCGCTGGCATGTTGAGTGGTGATGTCATGATTTTTTTGAGAGTGAACCCTTCGTCGTTTTGATGACGAATGAAATCTTTTTCATGGATTGTTCCGATGATTGTGTCGACTGTTCCCGAGTAGACTGGGACTCTTGAATAAGAATGAGTGAAGAAAATTTCTGCGACTTCTTCGTTTGTTGCATCTTCACTGACCGCAATGACGTTGACTCTTGGAGTCATGATGTCATAGGCATCAAGGTCATCAAATTCAATTGCTGAACGCAAAAGGTTTCCCTCATCCTCAGTTATTCCGCCCTCTTTTTCAGCGGTGTCAACATAGATTTTCAATTCGTCTGCGTCGAGTTTTGTTTCGTTTTTGAGTCTGAAAACCTTGCTTGTCAGTTTCTTCAAGACTCCAAAAAACATACTAATTGGAAGCAAAATGTAGTAAAAAAACATAACAAGTGAGTGAATACTCATTGCTATTGTTTCGGGATATTCTTTTGCAATTGATTTTGGAATGATTTCGCCAAATGAAACAATCAAGAAAGTTATGACTATTGTTGAGATTAAGATGCTAATTGCCGGGTCAATTGTCAAAACCTCGGTGAAAAATATAGTTCCGAGTGAGGACGCGACAATTGCGACAATATTGTTTCCGACAATAACAGTTGAGATAATCCTGTCATACCTGTCGAGTGCCTTTAAAACTCTCGTTGCTCTTTTTTTCCCTTGGGCTTCAAGTGAACGAAGCCTGACTTTGTTCGCTGTTGAAAAACTCGTTTCAGCGAGTGAAAAGAATATTGAAAGCAAAATTAAAGCAACGAGTGCGACTAATATTCCTATATGAGATGGTTCCATAATTGATGATAGTATACCCTAATTTTTTGGGTTTGTCAAGCATCTTCGATGCCTTTGTCGGCGAAGTTTTTGTAAAAGCAATCTCTCACAGACGGGCTGAAAGCCCTTTTCAACAGTGTTCGACTGTTCTGTCGGGTTCTGCATATATTTGCACTCTCCGTCAAGATGGTCGAAGACCACTGTCAACAGTCTTCGACTGCTTTATCGGATTCTGCTTGAACTAGCACTCTCCGTCAAGAGGGTCGAAGACCCTTTCAACAGTTTTTAGGGAGTTTGGAGTGTGAAGAGTTAAAAATGGAAAGTAGATTTAAAGTCAATTAATTTTATCATTAAATCCACTTTCTACACTAATTATACTAAGTTCCTTTGAAAAAAATTACTTTCCTAGTCCTCTCAACACTTCAAAAACAACAATCCCTGCAGCAACTGATGCGTTCAAGGAGTTGAGTTTCCCGCGCATTGGAATCGAGAGAACTGCATCACATTTTTCTTTTGTCAAACGCTTGACACCTTTTCCTTCTCCGCCGATGACTATTGCACATGGGTGATTAAAAGTCGTTTTGTAGATATTTTCTCCACCAAGTTCCGCTGCATAGACCGTGATAAAGTCATGTTTGCACTCGTCAATTGCTGAATTGATGTTCGTCACTCTTGCAACTTTGACATGAGATGCGGCACCTTGAGCAACCTTGATGACCGTTTCATTAATACTTGCTTGACGATGACGACCGATAACAATTCCTGCGCAACCAGCACACTCAGCGACCCTAATGATGCTTCCGAGATTGTGAGGGTCCTCGATTCCATCCAAAATCAAAATCGGCTTTTTCTTTGAAGTGCAAATATTTTTGAGTTCGTCAAAATCAGCATATTTGAAGTCTGTGACTGAACAAATAAAACCTTGATGGCGCTTTGTTATGCTTTCTCTGTCGAGTGCATCTTTGTCGACAAAATTAATCTTGACACCCTTATCTCTGGCAAGATTGATAATGTTTTGACTCGCAGGGTCTTTTAATGCACGTTGAACAACAAGCCTGTCGATTGTTGAGTCGCTTTTCAATGCTTCGTAGACAGCATTTCTTCCTTCTATTTTCATTGTTTTTTATTTAGTGAATAGTGAATAATTAATAATGATTGTCAAATTATTTTTCAAGAATTGAAAACATAAATTTAATTCACTATTCACTATTCTTTATTCACTGCTCCTATGTCTTTATTGCCAAATCTAGCAGTTCTTTCAGCCTTTCCCTCTCTCCTCTCAAATAGAGCCAGCCGATTAGTCCTTCGACAGCGGTTGCTCTTCTGTAGTCAGAGAGTGAGGCATTTTTTGCTTTTTGGTTTGTTTTGCAATTGCGGACTCTTTTCATGAGTTCCATTTCGTCTTGGGTGATAACTTCTTTCAACTTTTCATAGAGTTTCGATTGATACCCCGCACAACAATATTTCGCACATCTTTTAGTGAGGTCGCCACTTTTTGTGTCGAATGACTTTACAAGGTGGTCGCGAATAAAAAGAGTAAACACAGCATCTCCAATGAACGCAAGATTCAAAGTGCTGATGTTCAATGTTTCTTCTGCTGATAAAGTATTGTCAAAGAAATTTTCCACTTCAAGTCAGTTTAGCAAAACCTAATGAAAAAAGCAAGCACTTTTAGGGGGGGGTGCATAGTATGTTAATGAGAGGATTCTATGAATAAAGTAAGACTACATAATAATGTTTTTTTGACAAGCGACAAATCGTTTGAAGAACTCGTTAAATCTGGAGATTTTTCGGAGGACTTTTCCTTTTTGGCATTGTCATATAATGCGTTTTCGGATATTGATTTGAACGCAGAGATTGACGGGGTGACAGGAAACATTGAAAAAATAGTCTCGCTTTCAAAAGTGAAGAATGCAACAATTTTTTGCGGAATAACAAGCTATCTTCTTTCGACAAAACACATTTCGGTTGTTGTTGCTCATCATGGAAAACTCGTTGATATAGTCGACCGAACAGCACGAATTTTCAACGATGACTACATGACAAGCAAGAAAATAAAAGTCTATGCAACGGAGCATTCACGAATTGCTGTTCTTGTTGACAAGGATGTTTTGACTCATGACAACTGGGAGAGAATTTCACCATATTGCGACTCGGTTCTTTCCATTTTGAAAGGAGATGATGAAATATCCATGGCAGTTGCAATGAGCCTTGCTAGAAAATTTGGTAAACCTCTTTTGGTTGTCAATGATAATTCGGTTAGTTTTAGTGAATAGTGAAAATAAACTTTTATGTTTCATATTGAAACCTACGGAAAACAAATTCGACAACAGTTATTCACATTTACTATTAACTATTCCCTTACATTCAATGTATTGAACAAATAAAAAGCGTTCATACTACTTTAAGTATGCGTTCTTTTTTAAACAATAAATACAGGTCTAACTCAACTTCAAATTTAAAAAACAGTTTGTTTTTGGCAAAGGTGCCAAAGACGCTTTTCTACATATTTTTAGTGCTATTTATTGTTTTTCTTGGAATGGGTTTTTCTCATGAATCAGTGAACACGAACAACGAAGAGGATGCAAGGAGTTTTATCCCCTTGCCTATTATCATGTATCATGCGGTTGTCCCAGACAAGTATTCTCCGAATCCTTATATTATTCGAATTTCGGATTTAATTAAAGATTTGGATTATATTAAAAATGCGGGCTATGAAACAATTCTCCCAAGAGATCTAATCAATTATGTCGAGTTCGGCATTCCTCTTCCACGAAAACCCATCATGTTGACTTTTGACGATGGGTTTTATGGAGTGAAAAAATTGGTGCTTCCAGAATTTGAAAAACGAGGACAAAAAGCTGTTGTTCCCGTTGTTGGACAATTCATGGATGACGAATTGAAAAACGAAAATCGCGTGACTTTTAGCTATCTTCTTCTTGAAGAAACCAAAGAGCTTGAAGACACAGGGCTGATTGAAATTGCCCACCACAGCAACAATTTGCATGAACTAAAAACCCGAAAAGGTGTGAAAAAACTAAAAAGCGAGAGCGCTGAACAATATGAGCAAATGTTTCGAAAAGACACCGATGCCCTCATGGAAAAATTGGGACAATTCGGGTTGTCACCAATATCCTATGCCTATCCGTTTGGAATGTTTGAAAAAAATTCAAATGCAATACTCAAAGATATGGGATTCAAAATAACATTTTCATGCACCGAGGGAGTCAACAAAATAACGCGAAACCCCGAAGAATTATTTGGGCTGAAAAGATATAACCGAAGCGGAACAGGAAAAAGTGTTGAAAGAATTTTAAAATAAGTGAAAAAAGAAATGTGAAAAGTGCTGTTAAATTTATTTTTGACCGCACTTTTCAATTTTAATTTTTCATCTTTCATTTTTATTCTTTACTCTAATAATCTTCTCAACGAACGCATTAAATTGATTAATGAATGGCAACATTGCGACCGCTGTGACAATGTTGAAAAAGAGGTTAAAAAAAGCTATTTGAAATTCAAGTCTTTGTGAGAGAAAAGCTAGAAATGACGAGATTTGAGGCGAGAGAAAAAGAAGAAATGGGACAGCAAAAACTATCCCCAAAAAGTTGAAAATCAAGTTAACATAGGCAGTCCTTTTGGCTGTGTCATTCGTTTTAAATGACGACAAAATGGGTATGATGCAAGTTCCGATATTTGTCCCAAGAACAATAAAAAGCGCACTAGAGAGTGTTATTGCCCCAGATGAAGCAAGCATTAAAACAATGCCAGTTGCAGCGGCGGAAGAAGAGATGAGAGTGGCGAAGAGTGCGCCGAATAGTAATAGCACCAAAAAGAAATTGTGTGTTGAGAAAATTCCAGCGAAAAAATTTTGGATTGGTTCAACATTTAATGCTGATGAAATGGTGGAAAGTCCAACAAAAAGAAGTCCTAGTCCTATTAAAACACCGAATATATTTTGAGACAAATCTTTGTTTTTGAAAGGCAAGAATGAGCCGATAATCCCAACTAGGACAAGTGAACCCATGAACAAAGCGATGGGCAATGAGGCGAACGAAAATAGGAACGCGGTCAGAGATGTTCCAATATTTGCTCCCAATATTATTGCGGTCGCCGAAAAAAAAGAAACGACTCCAAGGCTCACAAGTTGAACGGTTATGACTGTCGTTGCGGTTGAGGATTGAAAAAGTGCGGTTGCAACAGCTCCAACCAAAAAAGACGACACTCGCCTTTTTGAAAGTTTTCCGAGCGCCGTTGTTGCCTTTTTTGAAAGCAACCTCTCAAGGTTGTCTCGAAGAAATTTTAAGGCAAAGATGAACACACCAACACCGATGATGAATGAGAGAATTCCGATGAGCATTTATTTAGTTAATATCTAATAGTGAATAGCGATTGTAAAGTTATTTATTATTTCAAAAAGGAAAACTAAAGATTGACATTCATTATTCACTATAAAAACATTGTTATCAACCAAACTCCCAAAACCCCAAAGACTCCGAAAAAGCCGATTATGACAGCGTTTAATGGATTGACTGCAATCGTTGCAACTCCTAGAACATTGAGCAAAACAAGGACAATCGCACCAACGACAGTGTTGAGAATAATGCGAACAATTCCCTTTGTTTTGAAAGAGAATATCCAGCCAAGAATTATTAGAAGGATTAGACCTGAAAGAAATCCAAGAATTATTTCGAAAGTTGCCACATTAACATTATATTAATGTGCTGACAAACCTATAACTTGCTTTTTTTGGCATAAAAACGAGATTTTTAAAGGATACTATTTTCAATGTTGCTTTTGCCAAACCAAACCGTTCAATTGGGCGGTCATTACTATGTCAAGAACACCTCGGGCGAAGTTCTGGGAACGATGATTCTAAAAGCTGGGGATACCGCTCCGCCCTTAGGGGTTCTTTTGAATTACTTGGAATTGATGGAATAATTTTAAATACTGAGTCTAGGGGCTATCATGAGCGCCAACAATCAAAACCATTCAAACAGCAAAGGAGTGACTAATAGTTACCCTTTTCTGCGTCAAGAAGCACGCCTAAATCTTTGACTTCTGCCAACTTCGTTTAGGTGTGCGTTATGAACAATACGCCCTTTTACAGGCAATATCTAAAAAAATCAAATCACTTTAGCAATCATTGTGCATTACTAAAAGCAACCATCGGGCATGGGTCAAATAATGTCCCGCAAAAAAGGAGACAAAAAGATGAAAGACAACCACTTTGGAGATCATGGGTTTGAAGACCTTGAAAAATGGGCATATTCTCAAGACGATATGAAAAAGAAACAAAACAAAAAAAGCTTCTTGGCAATTGATTTTCGATTCGATGACCAACGAAGAGCAAATAAAAAGGTAATGGAAATCGCAGAAGAGATGTCCGCTGACTACCAGAACGAAAAAGAACGACAAATGAGCGAAATCAGCGATGAGACGCCATATTCAAACACGGGGACTTATTCAATGGTTCCAAATTTTGACGAAGCAAGCGATGAAGACGGCGTTATTAATGCGAGTGGCTCCTAGAATATGGAATAGTGAATAGGTATGGATAAAAAAATAAATTCATAAACACCTATTCTATATTCAATTAAATTCCGCTTGCAAGTGTTTTTTTTTTCTGCTATACTACTAGCATGAAAGAACAAAACAAAGAGCAAAAACAAACTGGATTCGTCCAAGATATTGCGAATCTAAATGAAGATTTCGCACAATGGTATACCGATGTCATCACAAAGACAAAGCTTGTTGACTATGGTCCTGTCAAAGGGACAATGGTCATGAGACCATATGGCTATGGAATTTGGGAGCTTCTTCGCGATGAACTTGACAAAAGAATCAAAGAAACTGGTCATGAAAACACTTATTTTCCGATGTTCATTCCAAAGAGTTTCTTAATGAAAGAAGCAGAGCATGTCGAAGGCTTTGCTCCCGAGGTCGCACTCGTCACTCATGTTGGTAATGAAGAACTCGGCGAACATTTGGTCGTCAGACCAACAAGCGAAACGATTATTTGCGATATGTTTAGTAAATGGATAAACTCATATCGTGATCTTCCCATGCTAATCAATCAGTGGGCGAATGTTGTCAGAATGGAAAAGACCACTCGTCCATTTTTGCGAACTTCTGAATTCCTTTGGCAAGAGGGCCACACTGTTCATGCGACTGACGAGGAAGCGGAAATTGAGACCATCAAGATGCTTAATGTCTATGTTGAGTTTTGCAAGAATATCCTCGCTATGCCAGTTCTTTCTGGAAAGAAGAGTGAGAAGGAAAAATTCGCTGGAGCAAGAGACACATATAGCATTGAAGCGATGATGAAAGATGGAAAAAGCTTGCAAGCAGGAACGAGTCACAACTTGGGACAAAATTTCGCAAAAGCGTTCAACATCAAATTTCTAGACAAAGACGGCACTCACAAATTTGGTTATCAAACATCATGGGGAGTCACTACTCGCTTGATTGGGGCACTCATCATGGTTCACGGCGACCAACGCGGACTCGCCCTCCCTCCTCCAGTTGCTCCAATTCAAGTTCAAATTATTCCAATTGCTGACCACAAAAAAGGTGTCAAGGAAGCATGTGAGAAGTTATGCAAGAAACTAGCAAAAGCAGGCATTCGCGTCAAAATTGATTTGACTGACGAAAGACCGGGTTTCAAATTGAACGAATGTGAAATGAAAGGTGTTCCGATTCGTCTTGAACTTGGACCTCGCGATATTGAAGGTGGCGTTGCAACATTCGTTCGCCGCGACAAACTTGAAGAAGGCAAACAGCAACTATCTCTGGACAAAATCGACAAAACGATCAAGATCATGCTTGATGACATCACAAAAAATATGTATGACAAAGCGCTCAAGAACCTCCATGATAATATTGAGACGGCGAAAACTTATGGCGAACTTGAAAAAGTCATTAACGGCAACAAATTCGCATTAACAATGTGGTGCGGAGAACGTGCTTGCGAAGAAAAAGTCAAAAAGGATTTCGCAGCGTCATCAAGAAACATGCCCTTTGACCAAACATCAATTGCAGACAACTGCTCAATCTGTGGAAAAAAAGGCAACCACAAGATTTACTTCGCAAAAGCTTATTAATTCGGTTCTTCGACCCTTTTGTCAAAAAAACTTCTAAATAATAGTAGCATTCTCTCACAAAAGTTATCGATGAAAATTTTTATCCGTCAATAATAAATTTAAAAATCCACCTTGTGAAAGGTGGATTTTTAAATTTATTATTTCCATTTTTCGATTATCGGCATGACTGATGGAGAAATTCTGTCAGCACGTTCCATGTCTTTTTTGTGAAATAGTGCTTCGAATATTAGGTTTTCGTCAATGCCCTCTTTGCTCATTGCTTGAAAGTGAAGGTGGTGAAACCATTCTCCATTTTCATGAAAGTCTCCAATTGTCCCTATTTTGTCACCTGCTTTAACTTTTTCTCCGACTTTTGGCAAGTCTTTTTTTCCAAGATGCCCAAAAAGCAAATAAAAATTTTCAACTTTCATTGCGATAAGCCAACCATAGCCTCCGTCATCTTCTTCAAAAACAACATGGGTTATTTCCCCATCATATGGCGCAAAAATTTCCGTTCCGCTTGGGGCAATGATGTCAACGCCAACATGGATTGTCAAGTTTTTTGCCATGAACTCTTCGCCCGAATGACGATAGAGAGCGTGCCTAAACTCTCTGTCACCAGAAATTGCCCACGTCGCACCATGACCAAAAAGCAAGTTTTTGAGAAACTCATCAAGCTCATTTTGGTTCATTTCTTTGACTTTTTCAATATATTCACCATGCTCACCAAGTGATATCATCAATGGTTTTGTTTTTGTCAGTTTTCCAATGACTGATTTTGGAGTCTTGTTTTTTTGAACGAATTCTTCTAGCCATGTATTTTTAATGCTTTTGTCATGGCTGTGTTTTTGAACATCATTCTCTTGTGTCACTTCATTTTGCTTTTTTAAAACTTTTTTTTTCGCGTCTCTAAAAAGTGGATATAAAAGTGCTGATTCAGTGAATTTCATAATGTCACCATGCATTTGATAGCCAAATTTGCCATAGACCCCTTTGCCGTGATATGGAGTGCTTGCTTCAAGATATGTTGGAATCCCAATTTTGTCAAGTTTGCTGAGTTGGTGGGCAAGAAGTTTTTCACCAAGCCCAAGACCACGAAGTTTTTCATCGACAACAAAACCGACCAACTGATAAAACGGAATTCCTTTCGGTTCATTTTCATGAGATGCGTCCGCAACTGCTTGAAAATTGCAAGCGTAGTTCTCCACCACTTTATTAATCTCTTCATAGAGTTTAGGGTCAACATCATGAGGAAGCCAAACCGTTGCCCCAACTATTTCGCCAAGATGATCAATTGCAACGTGAGAGATGCAACCTTGTGCTTTAAGATACTCTTTGTAGTATTTTGTTGTGACGCTTGTTCTCTCTTCATCACTATCAACGACCCATTTGAAAAAAATGTCGCCCTCATAACCTTTGGCAACAAGGGCGGCAACTTGATTGATTTCTGATTTTTTAATGTTCCTTATTGTGAATTTGTTCATTTTTATCCTAATAACGGCCATGTGCCCAATAGCAACAACATAGCTGGAACAAATGCTCCGATGACCCCGATGCCGATTGAAACCCATGGGAATATTTTTTCCATTGCTTTGACTTTGAAGATGAATTGAAGAACGCCTGTGAACCAAAGGAAGAACCAAATGACCCAAAGAAAACCAAGAATCAATCCGTGGTTGTTGAAAAATCCTTCGCCCTCAAAGTTCGCAGCATCACGAAATCCAGCGACTGCCATGATTATTGAAAACACACATGCACCAACGCTATACCACGCGAATGGTCTCATATCGAGCTTAAACAAAAAGTTCCCTGCAATGAAGAGATAGGTCACCCCGAACAAAAGTCCCGCCGCCGCGTTTTGGAAAACAATATGACGTGGGAGCGATTCCGCCGCTAGTTCCCCCGGGAGCAAAATAAAGTTCCCGACGATGATGATTGCCCCAACAATGACGTTGAAAAATGCAATCGACTTTGGCGAAGATACGATGAGCGGAACGAGAGTTTCTAGTTCTTGTCCGTTTTCATTCTTCGTCTTCACTCGTGCTTTTGCCATGAACAGAATCCCGTTCATGACAAGAATAATTCCGACAAATGTTAATGCTATTCCTAACATAATTTTTTTTACCTCTTTAAAATTTTTTATGTCAAACGACTGCTGTCATGACACCTGTCTAGTATGTCATATCCAAGCAGATATTGTCAACTGTTTTTAAGCACAAATTTTAATCTTTTCAAGTTAATTCCTCACGGTCTTTGTCGCGTTACCTTCGTTTCGACACCTCACGCTTTTGCTATGCAGAGGTCTTCATTAATTTTTAATCCGTGTTTTTTAATCTGCTCATTAAAAACATGCCAATTGTCAGAGTAAGAAAAAGTGCAATCAAAACAATTTTCAAAATCACAAACAACGAGGAGTCAATGGTTGCCGTCAAATAAAGTATTAACAATGGTCCCATTGACAGTAGTTTCACTAGCATGAGAACTAGTTTTTTTATTTTCTTTTGTTTTCTTGTGTTTATGATTAAAAAAATTGTGATTACGACAATTCCCACGCTTCCAATCGTGAGCAAAATTATTGTGAAAATCGTTGACGGGATAACACTAGTAGCATAAAGCGTTATCAAAGTTGCCATGACAACAGCGACTAAGCCTGTGGCTATGCGTTTTTTTGTTATAAAATTGGCTTTCTCTCTTTGAACTTTTTCAATTGAAACGTTTTCCTCTGATTTTGAAATATCTTCTCTTATCTTCAAGCTTGAAACATCTATCTCATTTTCTTCAGCATCGCATTCTGATATTTTTTTCTCTTCCATTTTTTTTACACTTCCTAGTTTTTTGGATTTGCTAATTCAACTCACTATTTCAACATAATGTCACAAAAATAGTTAAATCAAATGCTTTTTAGTTCTTTTTTAAAGTTTTTATGCTAGATTGCAAAACCTTTTTCTTTGAGAGACTTTTGAATTTCATCAAAATGATTTTTGTTGCGAGTTGCAATGGTGTGGAGATGAATTCCTCCTGTTAATTCAGAGAGGAGTTTCACTTCTTGGGATTCGACTTTTTTAATAAAATTGTCAACATCACTTCTGCTTGCCAAATTCAAATTCCCTGTTATTTCTCCATAGAGTTCATGCTCAACAATAATATCAAGCACCGTGGCACCACTGTCAACTATGGCATAGAGTTCATTAATCGTGTCTGGTGGCGAATGATTACATGCTAATTTCCCAACATATTTTCCAGATTCGGAAAAATTTGGAATCATATAACCCCTAGTTGTTGCGATTATTTCGTGCCCGAGGGCACGCAAAATTGCGATATCTCCAACTATGACTTGTCTTGAAACACTCAAGTTTTTCGCCAAAAGCGAAGCACTAATCAATGCATTCGGCTTTGAAATTTCTTCTAAAATTGTTTGTCTTCTTTTTTCTGCGTTCATGTTCTTGATTTGATTTTCTCCAATTTCTTGTGTTTTTAAATGTCAGTTGATTTGTTTAAAAATTCTTTCGGTTTATAGAGCATGCCAATCAAATTGCCTAAATACTTTTTCATGATGAATTCATGGTCTTTTATTGAGGTGTTTCCATTGTTGTTCAACACCTCAAAAACCATTCCTCTGATTTTGATTTTTAAATTTGTTGTTGGCAAAAATTCATTTTTTGCATAAAATTCTTTTCTTTTAATGCGTTGCTCGTTGTCTAGATAAGACTCATTTATTTCTTCAATGGTCAACGTCAAGCGATTGTTCGCTAGCTTTTTCTTGACGAAACTCAATATTTTACTCCCGTAGCCTTTTGAATGAACATTTGCGACTGTCGCCAAATATGCAACCAATGTCAAGTCGCCATGTGTGACCAAAAAGGAAAGTCCAACAAACTTATCCTCGTCATAAAATGCTAAAAACTCAATATGCTTTTTCTTCGCGCGAGCAAGCAAATACCAAAGTGGCGCCATCTCTCTTGGAGGAAATAAAGTTTTTAGCACTTCTCTGACTTGATTAAGTTCTGGCAATTTTTTTGTTACTTCTTTTGCAACAAGTGTTGTTTCTGATTTGTTATTCTCCATTATGAACATCCTCCAGCAATCTGCCTCCGTCGTTCCATTCACCGAAAATTTTGTTTTCTCGAGTGTTGTCAATAAATTTTTTCAACCTTCTTTCATAGGTTTGTTCATCAATATTAAAGTGACTTTGAATGTTGTCAATGCGAACGCGTTTGTAGATTTCGGGCAATCTTTGATAGTTCTCCCAAGCTTGCGGACATTCCTTTAATGACTCTAAAACCTCGGGAATAACAGCAAAAACTCTGTCTGGCATTCGCCGTCTTCCTTCATCTGTCATAAGACCCAGTTTTTCGAGTCTCTCGCATCTAATGATGTTCAGCTCCGTCCAATTGCTCTTTTTTGTCCTCGGAGAAAAGCGTTGATATCCTTGCTTGCCCGTCGAGTCTATCCATCCAAAACAGAGTGCTTCTTCAACTGCATCAAGATAGGTTATGCCCTCAAAGTTCATATTTTTCGTTTTAACGGCACTTCCCCACATCCCACGCGTCACCTTGACCCAACAAAACCTCTCTGTTGTTCCATTTGCTTTAAGCCACTCTCGCCATTCTTCGCGCGTTTTCACATTTGCAATATTGGTTATTTCCATAGTATTTTTGATTTGTTTTTAAGACTAGAAAGTAAAATTTTCCTGTGAATTCAACAACAACAACTCTGCTTAAGCTCGTGATATTCATCCCTAGCAAAAGCAGGTTGTTGGTCACGTTTCTATGAAATGAATATCACGAACTCAAAAAAATATATTATTGTTAGTTTTGCAAATTTTTCGTTTGTTGTCAACTTTCAATCACTCCTAGCTCCTCTCTTGAACAACAATAATTCGTTCTTCAACTTTATCATAGCCTTATTTGAAATAATATTCACAGGCTTCACTCATGACATAAATCGTGTTGCTGTCGAAATGATTCACAGCGCTCTCGATTAATTTTTTGCCAAATGATTTTCCGCGAAAATCTTTGTGAACCAGCAAATCGTGAATATAAACCACAGCCGTCATCGTCTTTCACGCGAACAAAACCGCAAAGAGTTTCTTTTTCAAAGATGTTCGACGACCCCTTTGCTTGGCACATTCTACTCAAAACATTGCCTTTTTCATAAAGAACGAAAACAGTCGAATTCCCAAGCGCCTTGCTATATTTTTCAAAAGCTTCTTCATCGCGAACATAATCGCCCCGCTCTTACCCTTCGGAACGAATCAAGTCAAATAAAGATTTTTCATTTCATTTTTATTTCTTTACATTAACTCCAAAGATTTCACTATCATTGGCATAAACGCAACCGCTACATCAACGCTTTTATCAGCAAACCATTTAAAAAAACTTCCTATTTTGCTCCATTTTACTTTTCTTTTTTCATCCGACTTTATTATCGCTTCTAATTCTTGCAATTTCTCCAGAGCCTCTTTGGTTTCAGCTTCGCTTAATGCTTCTGATTCTTCTATTTTTTCTCTTGCATTTTTAAAGACAATATCAATGCTTGTTTGATTAACATTTTGGTTGGAGTTTATGTTCTGATTTTGATTATGTATTTGAACAAGTGGGATTGATTGTTGTGAAGACGTTTTTGAATTGCAAATTCTCTCCAAATGAATTTCCAAACACTCCAGCAATCCAATTATATCATTGCTTGGATTTGAGTTAAACAATGTTGCTTCATAAGGAACTCCTGCCGCATAAACAGCATTGAATTGGGCTCCCAAATTAATTTCCCCACTCAATGCCACATTCACCTTTGATATAAAGCCTATGATTTCTTTTTTGTCTTGACTGTTTTTGAGTTTTTTTCCCTCTGCAATATAGCCTTGCACTTTTTCAATCTCTGTCAAGTTGGGAACTTTATTCAATTTGGCTTGAAGCAATTTTTGCATTAACTCACAATCATTTTTCATTGCATTCAAATTATTTTCTAAGTCTGGATAAAGCAATATGCCAAATTTTTTAGCATCAAATCCATACACTTCTGTTAGGTCAATCAGTTCATTTCTTCCAACTAGAAAACCAACACACATCCCAATATCTTTTTGCAGTTGCACAATCTCTCTATATGTCATTTTTTTGTCCTCCGTTTTTTTAAAAATCTCTAGATTACTCCCTCATTGTCTTCCCAGTCAACAAAAAAGTTATAGCGTTTTGTTTTGAAACTCAAGACGCAATAATTTTCATCGCTTGCACCTGTTGGAAAGTGGCTTTCAAGTCCATCATACCACATTTCTTTTTTCGTTTTTTCATCAGTCAAGATTTCAATTTCGCCGACAAGAGTAATGCTGTGTTCGCCTGTTCCAAAGTGGACAGACGCTTTTTTGTTGTTTCTGATTCGTTGAACTTTGTTGCTAGCGAGCCCGGTTGCGAACCAAACTTGACGAATTCCATCCGATTTTGCAGCAGTCAAAACCGATGCGGTTGGATAACCCTCGAGGTCATTAAGAACAAGGGAGCAAAACTCCCCATTAAAAGTCGCGTTTTTGACTGTGCTTTCCGCAATAATTTTCTCCGATTTTTCAATTGCTTGTTTGTTCATTTTTTCTCCTGTCTATTTTTATATCTTAATACCCTAATCATGAGCCGAACGGATAATAAAAAAATAGACACAGCTATCCTAATTACCCAACCACCTCTCATAATTAGCTAGAAATCAATATTGTTTTGAGATGTATTCCTTGCCAAGCTTCCGCACTAACTCTCAAAAACTCTTCCTCATTAGCATCTTTTTTTTATTCATATTTGCAAAAAACATCACCTTTTTATTTTCAATTTTGTTTTTCATAGATGATATATTATAACATTTCCCAAAAAAGAACACAAGTGTTTTAAAACATTTGTTTGAATCACCACGATTAGAATACCAAATGTCGTTTTTTTCAAGTAGTTTAAAAAAATGGTTTTGAAGCTCTTCTCCCTTTAAAAAAACCTTTTGATGAGATATTCAACTGTAGCAGTAATATCTGCCTCAACTCCAATCCTAATCATAAAAAAACAACCTCGGGGCTAGCGAGGTTGTTTTTTGTTGGCTCGATATTTTCGTTAGCTCGTTAGTTAAATGTTTCCGTTGGTTCCTTTTTGGACGAGGCTGTGGTAGAGTCCTTTTTTTTCCATTAGGAAGTCATGGGTGCCTGCTTCTTGAATTCCGAGGTTATTGATGAAGAGTATTGCATCAGCCTTTTTTATTGTTGAAAGTCGGTGTGCAACAACAAAGCTTGTTCTTCCTTTTAAAACTGTGTCGAGAGCTTTTTTGATTTTGTCTTCGGTTTGGGTGTCTATGCTTGCGGTTGCTTCGTCAAGGATTAATATTTTTGGATCACACAAAACAAGTCTAGCGAGCGAGAGTAATTGTTTTTCCCCAGATGATATTCCAATGCCTCCCTCTTTCGTTTCGGTGTCATAGCCGTTTTCTAGTTTCTCGATGAACTCGTTTGCAAAAACGCTTTTTGCGGCTTCAATGCATTCTTCTCTTGTTGCTTCGGGTCTAGCATAGCGAATGTTTTCAAGGATTGTTCCTGAAAAAATGAAAGCGTCTTGCATCATGACTCCGACTTGAGTTCGAAGAGAGTGCAGTTTGACTTTTTTAATATCATTTCCATCGATTAGAACTCTTCCATTTTGCGGGTCATAGAACCTTGAAAGCAGGCTCACTATTGTTGTTTTTCCGCCTCCAGTTGGCCCAACGAGAGCGACCATCTTTCCTTTTTCAACATCTAGTGAAAAGTTTTCTAGGACGGGCGTTCCTTTTTCATAGTGAAATGAAACATTTTCGAATGTCACTTTTCCATCAACTTCAGAAAGGGTGTTAGCATCTTTTTCATCAAAGATTGAAGAAGGAGTTTCTCCAAGTTCATAGACCCTTTCAAGGTTTGTCATGGCGCTTGTTATTCGTTGAGTATACATTGCTATGTTGTTGAGTGGCTGAGAGAACATTCCCATATAGCCGATGAAACTGACAATGACTCCCAACGTGATGCCATCAAGCCCGAAGAATCTTCCACCGAAGACAATAATCACGCTATAGACCATAATGAGTCCAAGCCAGAAAAAGCCGTCAAGAGCTGGGTGGAACAATTCATTAACTCGAATTGCTCTCATCCATGCCCGATAGTTTTGACCATTGACTTCTTTATAGGTTTCGTCGTTGAGTGCGTTCCTGTTGAATGAACGCGACACAAATGAGCCTTGGATACTCTCTGCAACATATGCCGTTCTGTTTGAAACTTTGTTTCGGCAAATTCTCCAACGTTTTGCAAGGGCACGGCGAAGGAAATAGATTGAAATTGCCATTGGGACTGTGAATGCAAGAACAACAAGGGCAAGTTGAGGGTGGAGAATAAAAAGCCAGACCATGACCATGACAACCCTTGCTCCATCGACAATGAAAGCGAGAATTGCTCTTGCAAAAACTTCGGCAACTTCGTCAAGATAGCTCGTTAGCCGAACCAAAATTTTTCCTGCTGGACGAGAGTCAAAAAAGTCGAATGAGAGTTTTTGGAGGTTTTTGAAAGTGTCGTGACGAATGTCATGAACCATTTTGTGACCCGTTCGAAGCATTAGCCTCTGACTTAGAAAAGTAAAAAATATGTCACTGGCATAGATTAGAACAAGAGATAAAAGGAGTATGATTGCTGTTTGAATCACTCCAAGCCCCAAAAAACCATCTTGAGTTGTGATGACATAATCAACTAAAAACCTTGTGACCATTGGAGGGGCTAGAGCAATGAACGCGAAAACTAGCATAAAAACAAATGAAGTTATTATGGTTTTTCTATATGGTTTGGCAAAAGAGAGCGTTTTTTTGAACGCTTTTTTAGAAAACCTATAGGTTAATTGTTCGTCTTCAAAAAATCGGTTTCGCATTTTTTTATATAATGCGTAATGCATTACTCACAACGTTTAACGACTGATAGCATCTGTTAAAAATTTTAACAATGTTATGCGTTAAGCTTCATTTCACTGCACTATTGAGCATTTTAATGTTCCACAGGCGATGCATGGAATTCCCTCATGGGAAAATTTCACAACTTTGTCATTGTCTTGTCCGTCCATTTGCTCTCGCAAAATGAAGAAGGCGCTAATTAAGTTTGCGTTTGTTTGTTTTGCTAGTTCAAGGATTGTCTCCATTGTTTTTCCTGTTGAAAAAACATCGTCGACGAATAGGATGTTTTTGTTCTTCATTTTTTCGAAGTTTGTTTTTGAAAGATAGTAATTGCTCTCTCCGCTTGTTATGCTTTCTCCTTTTAAACAAATACATTCACCCATATAGACCTTTTCAGATTTTCTAAGGACTAGATAGTCAATATTAAGGAGGCGCGCTAGTTCTTGAGATAGGGGCAAACCTTTCAATTCGGTTGTTATGATAATGTGCGGACGCCCGACACATGCCACTTCAATAATTTGGGAATGGAGTTCTTTCGCCACCTTCAAAATAATCTGCATGTCACCAACGCTGTCGAAGCCTGCGATTTCAATATTGCCTATTTTGGAGATTGGGAGAGAACGAGTCTCTCCTAGAATTGTTATTTGCCTATGTTTCATGTTTGCCTCCTTTGTTGCAACAACAAATATTAACTATTCGTTATTCACCGTTAACTAGAAAATTATCCTTTTTGTGCGTTGTGAATTTCGTGATATTTTCCACCAAGGGCGACAAGCTCATCGTGAGTTCCCCTTTCAACGACTTTTCCGTTTTCAAGAAATAGTATTTCATCGCAATGCATCACACTTGCGACTCGATGGGAAGAAATGACTAGGGAATGCTCTCCATACTCATTGAATATCCCATCCAAAATTTTTCTTTCGGTTGCTAGGTCTAAAGCACTTGTGCAATCATCAAGAATCAAAATTGGAGCGTTTTTGAGAAGGGCTCTTGCGATCGAAACACGTTGCTTTTGTCCGCCTGATAATCCTAACCCTTTTTCTCCAATCACTGTTTCATAGCCGTCTAAAAGGTGTTCAACGAATTCATGAGCTTGAGAAATTTTTGACGCTTTCACGACATCTTCTTTTGGGGTTTCGGGATTAAAATATGCCATGTTTGCGTCAATTGTGTTGGAGAACAAAAACACCTCTTGAAAGACCACCGAGAACTGCGCCCGAACATTTTCAATGTCGATATCTCTTATGAGGTCACCATTTATGGTTATTTCGCCTTGTTCAACATCTTTGAGTCTTGACAGGATTCGCAACAGAACTGATTTCCCAGCCCCAGTCTTCCCCATTATTCCAACTTTTTTCCCATGCGGAAGAGAAAAAGAAATGTCACTTAATACTTTTTTTTCGCCATAGTTGACTGATATATTTTTGATTTCAATGCTTGGTTTTCCCTCTATTGTTTTTGGATTTTCAATGTTTTTTATTTCGTCTTCTTCGTTAATAAAATCGAACATTCTTCTTCCACAGACGAAACAATGTTGGACTTGCCCAACTACTTTTGCTGCATGGTCAAATGCGAAGCCAATCATGATGACATATGCATTGAAGGTTGCAAATTGTCCGACTGTTATGCTGTTCGTTGCGGCAAGATAGACTCCAAGAGCCATTGAAGAAACAATTGAAGACAAAATCAACACTCTGAAAATCGCTTCGTATTTCGTCATCATTTTTGTTTGGGAGACGAAACTGTTGCGAAAATTTTCAGACTTTTTGACAAATTTTCTTTCTTCAATTTTTTCACTAGCATAGGAACGAATAATCCGAACACCGTTGATGTTCTCGGTGACTACTGAATTTAAATCCGCTTGGGCATCTCGAATTTTGCCAAAATATTTCTTTTCTTTTTTAACATAGGAAAGCGCCAAAATGACGAAACCGACTCCACAAGTCAGTGGTATGATTATTGTTAAAGGGTGAATGAGCGAGAGGAAAATGATTGCAAGGATTGCTATGTAGATTTGGTCAATAAACATTGTTATGTGACGAGACCAAAAATCCTTAACCCTTGCTGGGTCAGAATTGAGAATGCTCATCATGTCACCCATTGTTCTGTTGCCTTTTAGCCCTTCTCCATCTCTTAGCATTTTTTGATAGGACAAGTGACGAAAGTCGAGTTCTAGTTTCACTCCATATGCTTCTTGCAAATTACCGCGGACATAGAATGAAACATAGCGAAACAGCAATAGGGAGAGTAGGATTGCGAGAAGCGTGATAAACATCCCAATGTAGTCTGTTTCTGAAAATCCGTTCAAGGCGAATGCGAAAATATTCCCCTCAGCATATTGAACCTCCCCTCCAAGAACTGGATAGATAAGTCTGTCTACGATTAGTTGAGGTATTTGGGGAGTGAGCGTCAAAGTGGTCACGAAAATAAGCCCACACAGGATAATTCCCAGATATGCAGGAAGGTATTTTTTCGCGTATTTAAATGAATTGCTTATTGTTTGCATTTTTGTTTCAATTCACAATTACGATGCATAATGATTGTGAAGTTTTTTGAGCAGTGTTTGTTGGGAAGAACATTGAAAATTAATGCTACTAATCCTCACTAACTTCTCCTTTGTTCACTTTGAAAATCTTTGCTTCGACTTCAAAATCAAGATGGGTTGTTGTTATTAAAGTTTGAAAAACTGAAACTTTTTCGAGTAGTTTTTTTGCTCGCGTTTTGTCCAGTTCAGAAAGAACATCATCAAGCAGTAAAATTGGATGTTCTTTTTTGTGGCTGGCAAAAAGCTCTAGTTCTGCGATTTTTAGTGCGAGTGCCGCTGTTCTTTGTTGTCCTTGCGAGCCAAAAGAGCGAATGTCAATCAAGTTTGAAGTTTGAAGTTTGAAGTTTGGGGCAACTGTCAAATTATTTTCATCCTCCTCTCCACTCTCCACACTCCACTCTCCACACTGAATTAACAATTTGATATCGTCTTTATGGACTCCCGAGTTCGTGTAGCCCAACCTCAAATCTTTGTCTCTGTCGGCCATGAGAATTTTTTCAAAATTTGTTGCGATTTCGTTTTGGTCCTCGCCATCAATGGAAAGATATTCAAGATGCAACTCTTCTTTTCCATCGGAGAGAAAAAGATGTGCATCATGGGATAATTTTTTCAATCGTTCTATGTAGGCACGTCTTTGATTAATTATTTTCGCACCTTCATTCGCGAGTTGCTCGTCCCAAACGATGAGTGATCGCTCTTCCGCCTTTCCTGATTTTAACAGTTTGTTGCGTTGGGAAAGAATTTTTTCATAGCGCATTAAAGCATAAAAATAGCCTTTTGACATTTGCGAGAGCGCAATATCAAGGAAGGCACGTCTTTCACTTGGTGAAGATTGCACGATTTTTAATTCTTTTGGGGTGAAGATGACTGTTGGGACAACCCCCATGAGTTCGCCAACCTTCAAAATGCTAACGTCATTAATGAGTATTGACTTTTTTTTGTTTGCGAAAAGATGAACATCAACTTTTTCCTCTCCCCCATCGTTTTTAACAATTGTTGAAACATGGGCGTGATCCGAATTAAATTTTATCATCTCTTTGTCTTTTGATGCTCGAAAGCTTTTTCCAATGCTTGAGAGGAGAACTGCTTCAATCAAATTTGTTTTGCCTTGAGCGTTCTGCCCTAGAAAAACATTCAGTCCATCGCTAAACTGAATGCTTGCCTTTTCGTAAGAACGAAAATTTTTAAGTTGTAGAGATTTTAAAAGCATATCCTCTGATTCAAAATATTTTGAAAGATTAATAGAAGTGTTGCGCTGTCCAAACCATGAATAAAATGGTGGTGACTAATGCGAACACAAAAGCTGCAAGACTCAAAATCAATCCAACAGGACCCTTTTTCTTGATTTGAACACCACCAATAATCGATCCAACCATAGCTAAAATAATAGCTGGAATTGAAAAAATCAACTCAACAATATAGATTTGTGTTGCCCATGCAACCACAGTGAGAGTAATAGCAACAATGCCTAGGACAAGTCCAGCACCCGCTCCTCTTCTTTGTCTTGGAGTTCCGCTGTTTTGTCCAGTTCCCCATTGGCTTTGCTGATTTCCTTGATTTGGAGTTCCCCATTGGTTTTGTTGGTTTCCTTGACTGGGGTTTCCCCATGGATCATTTTGATTTTGACTCGGAACGCCCCATGTGTTTTGGTTATCAGCTCCCCATCCGTTGTTTGTTGGCTGTCCCGATTGATTAGGGATTTGTCCCGATTGATTATTGTTTTCTTCTATTCTTGCTACTGGAGAGCCGCAAGAAAGACAAAATTTACCTCCACCAGAAGGTGCGCCACAGTTATTACAAGTCATGTTTCTTTCCTCCTTTTTTTAGTCAGTTTCTAGTTTTTAATTTTTACTTTATGTCAAGTGTGTCGAGGAATTTTTGAAAATCTTCGTCTTTTTGGAAGACTCTTGAGCTTTCAATGATTCCTTCGCAAATTCTTGCAATTTCATCACGGAAGTTAAGATTTGCTTCTGCAAGCGTCACTTTTGAGCCAGTTTCTTTGATTAGTTTTTCAACAGTTGGAACGATATTCGCAAGAGTTTCATCTGGCTTTGCAGAATTAAAACGAGATTCTTTCGTTAAATACTTTTCGATTAGTTCCATTTGTGATTTTAATCTTGATGGAAGAACAAAGTAGCCACATGCTTCAAGCAATCCAAAATGGTCACCAACAACATTAGTTCCTTCAGTTGAAATGATTGCACGATTTCTAAAGATGACATCAAGGGTGTATTTTTGGTCTTGACTTCTTCTTGCAATGACCGCAACTCCGTTGTCGCCCGCGTTGATTTTGTCAGCGTTGTATTCAAGCCATTTGTTGATGACTTCAATGACAAAGTTTGAGAGGTGTTCTTTGTTTGTGTAGGAAAAACTCAAGACATTACCATACCAGTCTAGTTCTGAAATCTCAATATATGGAGATGCTGAACATTTGTAGTTTTTTAAATTCGGTGCTTTGAAAAGAGGAAGAACTTTTGCTCCACCCATAAAATGCTCATGAGATGGATTTGACAAAGTGTTATAACCTGCGAAAAAGCTTGGGGCAAAATCGCAAAACTCAAGCATTTTGTGAAGAGCCCTTGCATCAAGATGCATTGGGTGGTGTTCCGCACTCGTTAACGCTCCACTTTGATAAAAGTAGTTTTGCGGAAAGTATTGCCAAAACCATTCTTCGTCAGAAAGAGTGACAGGAATAGTTCTGAGTGTTCTTGCGCCCATGAATCCTTCGTTTTCTTTGCAAAGATAGCATTCTGGATATTTTGAACCTTTTCCAGTTGCTTCATTCACTTGCGAATTGATGTTGATTTCAATTTTGCCTTTTGTTGCTTTTGCTTCCCAATGTTTGTTTTCCAAAACGCGTCTGCCTTTGATGAAGTCAGATTTAAAAGAATAGTCATAAAGCCATTCGAACGCTTTGATTTGATATTTGCGGTGATTCATCAAGAAAAAGTCCGTGACCTCTGATGGGCGCTTTGTGATAAGGTTCATTATCATGTCGCCAAAAGCGTCACGTTCTGATTCTGTTGTGATTTTTTGAGAAATCGCATAATCAACAATTGGAGTCAACACCTCGTCCGGACATGTCAAAATATCAATACTTTCAGTGTCAATTTCGTATTGAACATATTCGTTCAATTTGAGTGCGTCCAACAAGAGGTTTCGCGCATAGATATAGTCAAGGTCGTCCAGCATTAGATGCTCGCGTCCATAATACAACAGTTTTTCAATAGATGGGTAGATTGCCATTTGTTTGTTTTAAGTTTGGAGTGTGAAGTTTGGAGCGTGAATGTTGGGCTAGGATATTTTATTTTTTATCCATCACTCCAAACTTCACCACTCCAAACTTCACACTCCAAACTTTTCTCCATATAAATTTAAGAAACCAGATTTGGCATTTTGGCTCAAATTTGGTTTCTCATTGATAATAGTATATAGTATTTGAAAAGCAATTGCAAGTGAATTGCCAACATAATATTGATATTTTTTTATTTTTTATCTGCGTCTTGGATTGCGTCGATGTGTTCTTGAATATCTCTTAGTTCGTCATAGGGAGATGGAATATAATGAAAGATAAACGGATTTGCTTTCATTCCAGATGCATCTTTAACTCCTATTGGTGTTGAAGGTGAGCCGAACTCAATCGTTCCCGTATTTTGTTTTGCGATGTTGTCAATCAATCCGACATGAACCGTTGAGGCGTTGATTGAATTGATTTTGAGTGACTTGAAATCGACTCCAATGATTCCTCCACGAACAAGAATTCTTCTGTCGGTTATTGCATAGGCTCTTTTTTTGAGATAGGCTTTCACGACTGGAATAAGAATTGGAAAAATGAAAATCACGAACGGCCAAAGGAACGGCATGACTAGGATTGGAAAAAGAACTTCCCACCAAACCGCTTTGCGATTTGGACGATAAGTTCTGATGACTCTCTCTCCTCTTTCAAGAATGTTTGTAAAGAGCTGTTCCGTTTCTTTATCAATGTTTGGAATTAAAATGTTTTCAGTTGCCACGTTGTTTTCCATGATGTTTTTCTCCTCTGTTTTTTTCTCTCTTAGTTAACTGACTCACAATTTGTCATGAGGGCGGGTCTTACTACTTTTTGATGATTGACTATTCATAACTTGAAATTAGGTTTGTGTTTGATATTGGATTAAGTTTTGACACAATCGTTGACATAAGTGTTGAATGTGAAAGTGAATTCTTCGTGTTGTTTTTCTTCAGAAGCTGTTGCAATTTTCCAATTTGACATCTGGTCGATGTTTGGGAAGAATGTGTCGGCTTTTTTCATGCCTTTTATTTTAGTGATGAACGCCTTGTGGCAAAACGGCAAAAGCTGAGCGTAGACTTGTCCGCCACCCATGACGAAGACATCGTCTTTTGAATACTTCTCTGTTTCTTCCAAAAGTTCTTCGATTGAATGAACGACTGTTGCTCCCTCGATTTTGACATCTTGTTCTTTGACAAGGACTATGTTTGTTCTGTTTTTCAATGGTTTGCTGTTCGGCAAAGAAATGAGCGTTGCATAGCCCATGACGACAACTTTATTCATTGTCTTTTCTTTGAAAAATTGCATGTCTTCTGGAATTGAATAAAGAAGGTCATTTTCACACCCAATTCCGAATTCATTATCTACTGCTACGATTGCTATCATGTTTTGTTTTCCTTTTGTTTGATTTTAAAATTTACAACCTCCAATGACGGGTCTAAAAACCTCATTTGGCATGGAGTAAGCTGGGAAAGAGACATTTGGCACGACAATTCTTTTTGATAAGAGAACTAAGAGAACCCTAGTCTAGTTTCACTTTTAGTTTTGACATGTTTTCGATCGGCGTAAATTTCTCTTTGTTTCTTGTTAAAAATTCAAGAGCTAGCTGATAATAGGCTAATGCGCCTGTGCTTTTTGGGTCGAATTGCATTATTGGAAGGCCATAGGACGGGGCTTCACTCAATTTTATGTTTCGAGGAATTTTTGTTTGGAAAACGCGCTTTCCAAAAAATTTTGAAACTTCTTCTGCACGCATTTGGGTAACGCTTGAGCGCCCGTCAAAGAGTGTCATAACAACACCCTCAACATCAAGTTCTTTATTAAGGTCAAGGTTTTTAATTGATTTGATTGTGTTCATAAGGCGAGAGAGACCTTCAAGAGCGAAGAACTCGCAAGCGATTGTGATTAGGACAGAGTTCGCAGCTGTTAATGCGTTGACAGTGAGCAGTGCTAAAGATGGCGCACAGTCAATGAATATGTAGTCATATTTGTCATGAAGGGGTTCAAGAACTTTTTTCAAAACACTTTCGCGGTCAACTGAACTTGTCAATTCAATTTCAGCGCCCGAAAGATGATTGTTTGCTGGCATGATGAAAAGGTTTGGAACTCGAGTTTCGATTGTTGCTTGGCGAGCGGTGCAATCGCCGAGAAGAACTCCATAAATACTGAACTCTAGCTTGTGTTTATCAATACCCAAACCACTCGATGAATTTCCTTGCGGGTCAAGATCAATAACAAGAACACGCTTGCCCATATAAGCAACGAACGAAGCCAGATTGATTGTTGTTGTGGTTTTGCCGACACCACCTTTTTGATTTGCAATAGCGATTATTTTTGCCATGAACTAAGTGTAGCACATTGAAAAGCAAATTGCAAGCATTTCAAATTACAAATTACAGTTTGCAGATTACAAATATTGAAAAAATTTCTGACCTAATTTGTAATCTGCAAACTGTAATTTTTAATTTTCAACGCTTTCCCCTGTTTCTGCGTCTTGAAACATTAGCCAAAACCCTTCGCCCTCTGGATTTCTTGGATTGAGTGGCACCCATTGAGCATAGCCGTCTAATTCTTCAGGAGCTTCTTCGGTGAATTTTGCTGGCACACCATAGCAAATGTAGTCTGGTTTTTCGCCTATGAGACCAACAACATAGAATTTGTTGTTATCATCATACTCAATTCTCACCCATTTTGTTTGCGGCATTAATTCCGCAAGTTGTTCATAGGGTGGATTGTTTTTAAACATTTCATCAATTTGCTCTTTGAGCATTTCATAGAACACTGCTTTTGTTTGGGATGATGCGACTGCATTTTCTGAGGTGAATGATGAAAGGGGTGGAATTGTTTGAGCATCTGGGACTGAACTTAATGATGCAAATGAGGAATAAGGCGAATTGATGTTGATGTTCAAATTTGGGGCACTAAAAGATTGTGTTTGTGCTGATATAGTTGATGCGGCCTCGTCCGCACAATTTGAAAGCGCACAATGCTCAATGCACAATGCACAATTGTTGTTTGAACTTTGTTTATTTTCGGAGATGCTACTTGTGGATGCAACCATTGGTTGCCCACTGTTTTGCTCCATGTCCAACAATCGGCTGTCGATTTCCTCCCCTGCTGGGCTTATGGTTGGCTCAAGATTCGGCAATGAGCGATCAAGCACATCCGCCCCTGCAATTTGAACACTCTCACTCCCAATACCCTCACTCCCGCAACTATTCTGCATTCTGCATTCTAAATTCTGCATTGAATCCTTTTGTGTTGAACTCTGCATTGTTTCCAGTGCTTCGTCTATTGGATTGAAAACAACTTTTTCGTCAACCCTTGGCGAATAGTTGACATCTATCCTCATGTTTTCTGGATAGTAGTTTACTTGAGCAACAACATTATCGCGATAGTCATGATGGTCTTTTGGCAAAATGTCCAAAAAGAAATTCTCAACACCTTTTTCGTCTCTTGAAGAGTAGTTAAGATCTTCGGGTTTTGTTCCAAGAACTTCTCCTCTTTTTGCTTTTCTCAATCCGTCCATCATGTTTGCATGCCACAACTTTTCTTTTGAAATCGTGCCATACAAAAGTGGAATTTCTTCAACAGATGAAAAGATAACACAATGAACTTTGTCAAATTCAACATCGTCTATTTTGAAACGCAAAAGGACTCGACCTAGCCCACCGAGTTCTCGTCTTTTTACTCCGTTCGGGCATTTTAATCCAAGAACATATTCACCATATGTCAAGTCTGGAATGTTATAAATATTGATTGTTGCAAAAACGCCATGGGCATTGCGCTCCAAAGTTAGTGTCCCTTTTGCATTAAAATCGCCAGTTAATATGATTAGTTTTTTTTCGAAATTCATTGCATTTTATTGAATATTGAATGCTGAACATTGAATATGTGTTGATAAAAATTTTAAATCCTCACTTATTAAATATTCCATATTAAATATTCCATATCTCCTGTTATTCCTATTCTACTATATATGTGTATGCCAAAATTCCACACTTCTTGTCGAAATGCAAAAAAAAATGTAGGGATATATTTTTGTCCTTACATTTTTAAAAAACTATTCATATTAAAAAAGATTTTTTAGACTGCTTTGCATTTGACTTGCAATTTGTCATGGAGACGGTGTTCTTTTCCAAAGTAAAATATTTTATCTCTCTCCTGCCCACAAACATAAACATTCTATTCATATTGCGAGATTATTTTCTGTGCTAGAACGGTCAGTTCATCTGCCACTTTTTTGGGATGGATTATTTTGATTTTGTCGCCAAGCATCGCACACCAACCTAGAAACGGAGGGGAAATTTGAATGTTGACCACCACTGTAAAATGCTCTTCATCATGCTTTGTTAGTTTTGCGAGCGAACCGAATTTGTCGAAAATAACTTCTGCGAGCGAGTTGTGAACGAGCAAAACAGTTCTTAACGGTTCACCAGAAAACATTCCAAAAGCAAGATTGCGATCTTTATAGGAATCAAAATCTTTGACACAATCACTAGGTGTTATGTTCAAAAGTTCAATCAAAACATTGTCCATGCGATCAACGCGATAATTTGTCAGAGTCCGTCTTTTGTCGCTATAGCACACGAGGTAGTGAAATCCATTTGTGAGAATTAGTCCAACAGGGTTTACTTCATAGCGCTCTTTGTTTTTTCTGAAAACTTTTTCGCCCTCAACGCTGATGTCAAAATAGAAAAAAGTGATTTTCTTTCCATCCGCGATTGCTCTCTCAATTGCATCAATTGAATAAAAAACCTTGTCATTGCCACGCTTGACAGAGTCGAAGTGAACAGTATTTTTTGCGAGCAATTCACCCCTGTGAGTTCCTGCAAGAGCAGAAATTTTGTAAACCAGTTCTTGTGTTTTGTTTTTTGAAATAAATGCAACTGACTGCACCGCATCAAGAAGAATTCGGAGTTCGGGAATGTCAAAAGTGCGGTCAGCAATATAATACATATTTTGCCTTCCTCTGACGCTCATTATCTCATAGCCATACTCATTTAAAATGCGTATGTCATCATAGAGAGCTTTGCGCGCGGCGACTATGCCTTGCTCTTTGAGCCTTGCTATTATTTCCGTTATTGTGATTGGATTTTCTTCATCACTATCGGATTTCAAAATCTCCAACAATCGGAGCATTTTTATTTTCTGATTTTCTGATTTTGGCATTAACTCTCCTTTGTGTGTGACAGATTTTTTCTGCGGTGCAGGGCGTCCCGCTAGTCGTCCCCTTTTGTGTTGAAAAGCACCCCTAAATTATCTGCATTCTGGATAACTTCATTCGAGGTGACTTATGAACACTACTCCCCCTCATTTTTTGTGTCAAAAACACACCCAGATTATTTAATTGCTACTAGCTTAACTTAAGGATGTTTTATGATTAATATCTCCTTGCAATAATATCCCGTTGGCCACATTGCAGGAATGCTATTATCTGTTGTGCGAGATGAAACATAAAACTATTAGTGTTTTTTTTATGTCTCAAAATGTATTATTCCGACTCTGAGCTTGCAGTGATTAAAACAACTCTCACACCTTTTTCCATCGAGCAATCCGCTCCGATAAAAATGTCTTTTGCGTTCGTTTCACTTTTTAGCAAACTAATTGCTTCCTCAACAACAGAAAGTCCGAGATTTTTTGTTCCTCTGATTATTGAAACTATTGTTTTTGCATTTTTAACTTGTTTTCTAATTTCAATTTTTCCATCATCACTAACAAGCCTCATGGCGTGTTGAAACGCACCCAAAACTTGATCCCTCCCACTTGTCACAACATCTCCAACATCGCCAAGGAAATCTGAACTGAAAATTCCAATTCCACTCTCTTTTTTGAGCGTCTTTGATATAGTTTCAATATCCAGTTTGATAAACGCCTCACTACCCGAAACACTTTCAAGCGCTTCCACCAATTCAACTTCAACATTTGTGTCACCGATTTCTAGTGACTCCACGATTTGTTTAATATTTCTTTTCATCTTTTTTTCTCCTTAACGCCAACAGGCGTTGTCCTTTTGAATTTTTCTGATGAAGAAGTAGTGCCAGCAACCATTCAACAATCTCAGTATAACACACAAATTCCACCTCGTCAACGCAAAGATGTGTCATTTATGACACATCTTAAAACAAAAAAACTAAAAAATAACAAAAAACCCACTATATCTAGTGGGTTTTTTGAATGGGATTATGCCATAGAGCGTCGTATTTTTTTGATTGCAAACATATCGCATTCTTAATACTCACTTCATGCCAAATGGTGGCGGGAGTATGTGGGAATTGAACCCACCTAGGAGGCTTTTCACCCCCAACAACGGCTTTGAAGGCCGCGAAGCACACCAGAACTTATCTACTCCCATGATTTTATTGAATATGGAATATTGGATATGTGTTGATAATTAATTTTATCCGTCCATATTCAATATTCCATGTTCAATATTAAATGTTGAATTTTAACTGTTCCAAACTCTCTCATCACCTGTCTTCTTTGTTAGCTTCACTAAGTCAAAGTATTCGGCTAGAGCCATAGCGTATTTTCTTGATGTTTGCAGGCCATCTCGAAATTCAGCAACGGTTATTGGCTTTTCTTTTGCGAGTTTTTTAAATGTTTCTTTCGCTTTTTCAAAATACTCCTTTGATATAATTATTTGGTCGGTTAGTTTCACGACAAGACTTTCATTGACAAGAGCATCAAACGCTTGTTTGAATGTCTTTTTTTCTTTTAAATACGGCTTTTCAACTTCGTCATAGGACGGCGTTGCATAGCCTGCGCTTAGCAAAATCTTCATAATAGCGTCGCCGATTTCTTGATGCTTCGTGTTTTTTGTTGCGTTGAACTCGATATGAGAGACTTGCCCATCAAATATTCTAACAAGCTTTGAACTGTCAAGAAGAGTCAAGAGCTTGTCCGCGAGTTGTGGTTCTATTTTTGGAAGCAAGGGTTTCCACATTTCGTTTCTTGGCATGCCTTTGTTGAGCGGATTTTTTTCGTGATACTCTTTCAACATGTCACTTGCCTTTTTTCCAATTGCTTCAAGATACTCTTTGCTGACAACTCGATTTTCAGTCGCTTTTTGAATGGTTCCATTTTTCACTAGTTTTGCAAGTGCAGTGTCAAATTCGGGCGAGTTTTCAAAAAAACGATATTTAATGTCTTCAATAAATGGGACTGTGTCGCTTTTTGAATTGATTGTCTCGGATATTTTTTCCCCGAGTTCCCCTTTGTCTTTTTTTTCGAATCCGCTTAGTTCTTCCCTTCTTGCTTTGGAGAATTTTTTTGAGTCGGGATCGAGCATCACTCCTCCGCCGATTGTCTCCAAGGGAGAATAAAAACGAAGAACGAACCTGTCATTTGGTTTTATTGCTAATGGTTCGCTAAGTTGAATTTGGGCATAAGCAGTTTCGCCGGAGACAAGTTTTTGTTTGTCAATCAAAATCAATTTGCAAAGAGTGTCATAGGTTCCGTGATGAAAATGCAATCTTGAATTGTTCTTGATTTCTCTTTTGCAACTGTTCAAAATTGAAATTTTCACATCAAGATACTTTGATAAGACCATTGAATCTTTCGCTGCAATAACATCGCCTTTTTTTAGGTCATTGTGGTTAATTCCCGAAAGATTGACCGCTGCACGTTGTCCCGCCACAATTTTTTCGACCTTGTCAGTGTGGTTTTGAAGTGAACGAACTTTTGCTTTCAGTTTGCTTGGAAAAACAATAACATCTTCGCCAACCGAGAGTTCACCCTCAATCAAAGTTCCAGTCACAACCGCACCAAATCCGTCTTTTGTGAATACTCTATCGATTGGCAATCGAAACGGGATATAGGATTTCTTTTCTTCTGCTTTTTCTAGTTTTTTAGTAAGCAGTGTTTTTAACTCGATAATACCTTGTCCAGAAAATGCACTAACAGGAATAATTTCCGCGCCCATCAAGAAAGGATAATCTTTTTTGAACTCCTCTCTTATATCTTCTTTTACCATATCAAGCCATTCATTGTCAACCAAATCACACTTGTTTAGGGCAACAATAGCATTTTTTATTCCGAGAAGTGAGAGTATGTCGAGGTGTTCTCTTGTTTGGGGCATTATTCCCTCGTCACACGCAATGACGATTAATGCAAGGTCTATGCTACCCGCCCCTGAAAGCATGTTGCGAATGAACTTTTCGTGTCCCGGAACATCGATTATTCCGACACGTGACCCGTTGTCAAGGGTCATGTGAGCAAAGCCAAGTTCGATTGTTATGCCACGTTTTTTCTCCTCTTTCAATCGGTCGCATTCAATCCCAGTCAATGCTTTGATAAGAAGAGTTTTGCCATGATCGACATGTCCCGCTGTTCCAATTATTGCGTTTTTCTTAGTCATTGGCATTGTCCTCCATGGCTATGTTTTTAAAAATATTCGCAACAACTGAGAATTGCTCCTCGTCAATTGTTCTTGAGTCAAGAAGAAGTTTGTCCTTTTTAATTCTCGCGATTATTGGAGGAGTTGAAAGACGAAGTTTTTCTTCGAGTTCGTTGATTGAGATTTTAAGAGGGGTTATTTCAACACCATACGACGAAAGCAACTGGCCCGGGGCACTTCCTCCTCCAACTTGTCCTTCCATCTTTTCAACTGATGCTGTGAAGTCGTCAGTCAAAATGGGTTTTAATGCTTTGAGAATTTTTTGTGCCTTTTTCTTTAATTCATCTTGAGAATATGACAACATCCTCAAAGTTGGTATTTCTTTTTTTGCAGTCTCACTGCAGAGGTAAATTCGAAGTGTCGCTTCAAGAGCTGCGAGTCCGAGTTTATCGACACGAAGAATTCTTGTCAAAGGGTGGCTTTTGATTTTATCGACAAGTTCTTTTTTCCCAGCGATAATTCCGCTTTGAGAACTGCCTAACAATTTGTCACCACTGAACGCTATTAAATCAATGCCGGACGAGAATGCAGTCTTCACTGTTTCTTCATCTGCTATTCCAACTTCGTCGGCGCTTTCTGTCATCAGTCCGCTTCCAAAGTCGTATATCGTTGGAATGCCATGTTTTTTTCCAAGAGCGACAAGTTCATCAAGGGTTGTCTCTTCCGTGAACCCAACAATTTTAAAATTGCTTGTGTGGACTTTTAGAAGCGCTCCAGTGTTTGTTGTGATTGCTTTTTCATAGTCCGAAACACGCGTTTTGTTTGTTGTTCCAACCTCACGAAGCAACGCACCACTTTGTGTCATGACATCTGGAACTCGAAATGAACCTCCTATTTCAACGAGTTCTCCGCGCGACACAATGACCTCTTTATTCTCGCATAGTGCCTTCAAAATGAGCATAACCGCGGCTGCATTGTTGTTGACTATTACTGCTGACTCTGCTCCTGCTAGCCTTTGAACAAGCCCAAGAATGACCTCATGGCGACTTCCGCGCTTGCCATTGTTGATGTTGTATTCCAAGGTGGAATAACCCTCTGCAACTTTTTTGATGTTTTCAGCAACCCTTTTTGACATTGGAGCGCGCCCAAGATTAGTGTGAAGAACGATACCCGTTGCATTAATGACAGGTTTTAGATTGCATTGCAAATATGAGGAGGTGAGACTAAAAACTTCTTTCACCAGTTCATCGAAACTTGGCATATTAAAACGCTCTTCATTCACTACTTGCGCTCTCAAAGTTGCAGTCACTTCACGAATAGCATCCGTTAAAAGTGAATGAGGAAACTTCGTCGCTTCTATTTGAGAAAAGACTAATCGTTGCAATTCATCAATTTTTGGAAGTTGTCTTAATAGTTCGTTTTTCGTTGGTTTTTTCATCTCAATTATTCCATTATTTTAACACTCTCGTTTTAATATGTCAAGCTTTTTGAGTCAAAATCAGTGCTTTTCTCTTGGACAAGTTGTTTAATAATTTTTATTGAAAGGCACTGTTTTTAGACTATCTTTTCTTTTGACTAAATTATTGCAAAAATCAAACGGGCTCCGTATTGCCTCATTGCCACGATGCGACCAAGAATGAAACACTACAGAGACTGGCAACTTGGCCAGCTTAATTATTTCTTGTTGAACACTTCAAAAAAACAACCTCCAATGCATTCAGAGGTTGTTTTTGATTATTCTTCTTGTTTGTTTGTTTTTCCGCTCCACATTTCAGCCTGTTCTTTTTCTTTCATCTCACCTTCTCTGCATGATTCAACATTTATCAAAACCTTTCTGTCAAGAGCATCAAGCGCTGCTCCGTCGGATGCGATATTTGTTAGTGTTGACATTGGATCTGCGATGCGCTCAATAATCAAAAACAACGCAATCGCCGCTGGTCCAAAGCCGAACATTATTGATGCAACACCAGCGAGAGCATACGCTGCACCTCCCGGAATACCGGGCGAAGAAATCATGAATATTGCTGTCACGATTGAAAAAACCAGCAAGAGACCGAAATTTGGAAGTGAGCCGTTGACGATGAGTGAAGTTCCCATCAGTCCCGTGATGACTGCTATTGTCGTTCCATAGAACGAGGTGTTCGCAAAGAAAGGAACGCCGAAGTCGATTGTTTTTTTGTCGAGAGTTGGCTCTCCTCTCATTTTTTTCATTACCACGTTCATGGTGTAGGCACTTGACATTGTCGACATTGCAACAAGTGAAATACCGCCATAATGCTTAAGAAGACGATATGTGTTTCGGCGAGATTGCAACGATGCAATTCCGAATATGATTACCATGAAGAGTATTTGAGCGATGAATATTGCACCCAAAGACGAACCAATGACACCCAACACATTGTTTGCAAGATTTTCAAGACCTACTTGCCAAACGAACATTGCAATTGATGTTCCAATGAAAACTGGCATCAGTGGCATCAAGAACCTTTTCAAAATCCATCTTGCAATCTTTTCACTCGCTTCAAAGAATGGACGGACTTTCTTTTGTTGTTTGGTTGCGAGTATTGCAAAGCCAATCAAAAGAGAAAGAATAAACGAAGCGCTCATGGTGAGAAGTGGATTAAATGCTAGTGGAAAAATTCCACTTGGCAACCCGATTTGTTCATAGAATGTGAACGAACCGCTATAGAGCGCATTCAAAACAAATCCCGCAGCAATTGCAAAAATAATTGCAACGCCATAGTCGATGGCAACAATAATGAAAGCGGTTCGAATGATTCTTGGGCGACCAATCTTGGTGATTGACGAAGTGATCATTATAAAAATAATCAACGGGATAACAAAGAAGACAGCGGAACGAACAACATCATAGATTGAGACTATTGCGATGATTCCATTTGGATAAATTCTGTCAGTGTAGATCCTGCCCCAAATTACTCCATAGTAATTGTCAATGATATATCCATAGTGATAAACATCTTGAACGGCATTATCTAAAAGGGCACCGACCAAAATGCCGATACCAACCGCAAGAACAACCCAAAACAAAAGGTTGAAAAATATTTTTTTGCAAATCTTTTTAAAAGTCGCCACTTATCACAACTCCGCTTGATTAATGTATGCAGAAGCTCACTGCATTATCTAATCAAATTACAATTATAATATACTTTTATTAATTAATCAAGTCATTTGACACAATTTTTTTGATGATTTTCGACATTTTGTTTGACAAACAAACCATATTCTTCGCTATTTCTGTTTTTATCTTCTATTGACATCAAAAAAGGCTATTATTTCAACAATAGCCTTTCACCTCTTGATGAAGTTTTTTGATTTTCAAACAATCTCTCTCATGTCCCTTCGTGCTTTTGGCGCACGATGCTAGCACACTCCCCGAACAAAATCAACCAAGTTTTACCCCCCCCCCCAAATATGCAACAACATAGTGTTTTCAATGAACCATGAGTAGATTCTGTTTTGGTAGTCATATTTTCCGCCACAACATGAACATCTGCCGATGTGCAACATTAGCATAAACGGACTTGTTTCTGCGTTCATTGGGATGTCGATGAACCAAAAGTTTGTTCCTTCATCATAGCACATATTTTCCATTTTGTCAACACCTGCCAAAAAAATTATTCCATGCAACTTTTTCACCAAGATTCTAAGTTCATTTTAACAGAAGAAAATAACACTGTTCCTGTGACCAGTTTTGAGCCACTATCTTGCAAAAATTTAATTTTCGCTAATCTACGGGTTTTGATTTTTATATTTCAATTAAAAAAGACTATCACATTTTTAATGCGATAGTCTTTCGGAATTGATTTGTTTTTGGAATATAGCTTTTATTTTTTTGACCCATTTAACGGCAAATGCAAGCAGAATCTGATAAAACAGCCACGAATTGCTAGGCAAATACTCTTTTCATTAGGTCGAAAAATTCGTCAACTTGCCCGTCATCTAAAGATGAAATGTAGTCCGCTAGACGAGAATGATTTGAGGCTTTTGTGTCTTTTGTCATGACTTCTTTGGTGTAGGGATTGAAAAAGACAACTCCACGAGACGAGAGTTCGTTCATCATTTGAGTGACTCTTCCTTTGTGATGAGTCACCATTGAACGATACTTATTTTGAAGTCGAAGTGCGAGTTTTGAATCGCCTTTTGAGAGTTCTGCGATTGTTGCCCTCACGCTTTTGCCTTTTGCCTTGTTGATGAGTATGGTTTGAACGAGGTTTTTAATTTCGCTTTCTGAAAAGAGTTCAAACTCTCCGCGTTTGTTTGAAATAAGTCTTATTCCAAGGTCTGATGCCAAATTTGGAATCAATTCAAACATTTTTAATTGCGAATAATAATAGTTTCTGACGCTGTTGACAGAACGGTTAGACTCTTCACTCATTTTTGAAAAAGCCCAAACGAGACCTTTTTCCTCGTCGTGTGCTTCATGGACAAGGGCAAACAATTTTTTCGTTTGCTCAATTGACCAACTATTTGCTGAATTATTTGTTGCGATTTCTTGTTTCTTCATAAAACGAATTATTGTCAACAAACAAACATTTTATACGTCAATTTAGCATAATTTTTTGATAATTTTTCTGGTGTTTTTCTGAGGGGCACTAATACTTTTTTCGCAACTTAAATTTTTTTGACTCATTTGACTGTTTCGGCTTTTTTGAAAATCCAATGTGGCAGAGATGCTAGAAATCAATCCAAAGAGATTAAAAAAGTTTCCACCTTATTTGCGGGCAGAAACTTTTTTTGTTGGTTAATTTTTTGTCATGTAGTTAACGAAATTGTCGTTGACCAAAAACAGGATTGATTTGTTTTTGTTTGCTTTTAAATATTTTATTGCGGCTGCGAGATTTGCTCCGGATGAAATTCCACCAGTTATTCCCTCGCATGTTGCGAGTTCTTTTGTCCAGAAAATTGCATCATCGTCAGAGACTATGATTTTTTCGTCAATGTGTTCTGAATTGAGGAACTCTTCTTTGAAATAGCCACCACCTTGAATGATATGGCGTTTGTTTTCCGGCTCAATTGCGATGCATTTGATGTTTGGTTTCTCTTCTTTGAATCGTCTTGAAATTCCAGCAAATGTTCCGTTTGTTCCCAAGAAATCGCAGAACGCATCAAGAGAGGGAATGTCTTTTAATATTTCAGTTGCAGTGAAGAGGTAGTGAGTTTCTGGGTTGTTTTCACTGACAAATTGTCCCACTGGGACTGCTTTGAGTTCATCGAGAAGTTCGAGGAATCTTTTTTCGACAAGAAGATAGTCGTCATGAGAGACTTGTCCTTGTTTCGCTCCTTGCGCTTGTGGAACTAGTTCAACTTTTGCTCCAAGCCATTCAAGGCGAACGACGCGTTCTTTTGAGTTGCCCGCACTCATTACTGCAACAAATGGATAGCCTTTAACCGCGCACGCCGTTGCAACTGCAATGCCAGTGTTTCCGCTTGTTGCTTCAATGACGGTTTGCCCCGGCTTCAACTGACCCGTTCTTTCAAGTTCTTCAATCATGAATTTTGCAACTCTGTCTTTTTTCGAAAGACTTGGATTGAAATATTCAATCTTTGCAAAAAGCTTTCCCTCAATGCCATGTTTTTTTGCAAGGCGGTCGAGTGAGATGATGGGCGTTTGCCCAACTGTTTCAAGGATGTTGTTGTAAAGCATCATTTTCCTCTCTTGTTTTTTATTTTAGATATTTACAATATTATAGCATTAAACAAATACGCATGTCAATCAAATTGCGCACAGATTTTTGAATGTCTCTAATAGTAGTCCTTGAATCCCAAAAGGTAGTCTGATGTGACATCAAAGAAGTCACATAGTTTTTTTAGAGTTTGAATATCTGGTTCTGTTATTCCTTTCTCATATTGGCTGATTGTTTGTTGCCTTATTCCAATCACTTTTGCAACTTGCTCTTGAGAAAACCCTTTTTCTTCTCTTATTTCTTTTAATCTTTCCATAAAAACATTATACAGCAAAACACTGTGAAACGCTTTACATACAACATTTTACTGTAATATAATACAGTTATGGAAACAAAAGAAAAACCTTATTTCACTCAATATTGCAATGCTATGTTTGAATGGAAGAATTTGAATAAAGACATCAGCGACTTAACCGAAGAAGAATCGGCCATGTTTAGTGAACTTCGAAAAAAATCGGCACTGCAAAATGGTATGACTGAAAATGAAATTGACTTAATTTATTCTTGCAGAAAACACCGAATTTTTCAAAGGGTCAACACATTTGCCCACAAACTAAGAGAATGTTATTCATAATCCTTGAATCCCAAAAGATAATCCGATGTGACCCCAAAGAAATCACATAGCTTTTTTAGGGTTTTGAAATCTGGCTCTCTATAGCCTGTTTCATAGCCACTGATTGTTCTTTGCGATGTGTTCATTATTTCCGCAAATTCAACTTGAGTTAATCCCTTTTCTTCACGAAGTTCTTTTAATCTTTTCATAAAAATATTTTAGCACAAAATGCGCTAAAACACTTGACTTAGCGCGTTGCGCGGTATGCAATACAGTTATGAAAACAAAAGAAAAACCTTATTTCACTCAATATTGCAATGCTATGTTTGAATGGAAGAGTTTGAATAAAGACATCAGCGACTTAACCGAAGAAGAATCGGCCATGTTTAGTGAACTTCGAAAAAAATCGGCACTGCAAAATGGTATGACTGAAAATGAAATTGACTTGATTTATTCTTGCAGAAAACACCGAATTTTTCAAAGGGTCAACACATTTGCCCACAAACTAAGAGAATGTTATTCATAATCCTTGAATCCCAAAAGATAATCCGATGTGACCCCAAAGAAATCACATAGCTTTTTTAGGGTTTTGAAATCTGGCTCTCTATAGCCTGTTTCATAGCCACTGATTGTTCTTTGCGATGTGTTCATTATTTCCGCAAATTCAACTTGAGTTAATCCCTTTTCTTCACGAAGTTCTTTTAATCTTTTCATAAAAATATTTTAGCACAAAATGCGCTAAAACACTTGACTTAGCGCGTTGCGCGGTATGCAATACAGTTATGAAAACAAAAGAAAAACCTTATTTCACTCAATATTGCAATGCTATGTTTGAATGGAAGAGTTTGAATAAAGACATCAGCGACTTAACCGAAGAAGAATCGGCCATGTTTAGTGAACTTCGAAAAAAATCGGCACTGCAAAATGGTATGACTGAAAATGAAATTGACTTGATTTATTCTTGCAGAAAACACCGAATTTTTCAAAGGGTCAACACATTTGCCCACAAACTAAGAGA
>Ga0209755_10001284_pt1 | contig 40189 bp, 37 predicted proteins | sample TergutCo191P1_FD_187301 | JGI IMG/M metagenome (GOLD analysis project Ga0209755, IMG submission 187301) | Cornitermes sp. P1 segment gut microbial communities from Petit-Saut dam, French Guiana - Co191P1 (SPAdes) (version 2) | ecosystem: Host-associated > Arthropoda: Insects > Digestive system... | reverse complement strand
TTTCGTTTGAGTTTGCCCCGCAGTTCGGTTATGCCGCGACGGTTTCCTACATGATTCTTATCATGGTGGCGACGCTGGCGTTTATCCAGATGAAAATAGGAGACAAGGCATCATGATCATTAAGAGCAAGCCGAATTCCCTGCCGATATGGGTGTATGTTTTCCTGGGCGTCGTGTGTTTCGTCTCCATTTTCCCGTTTTTCTGGATGGCGGTGGCGGCCACCAACCGGAGCATCGACATAATAGGCGGAAGGCTGTTCTTCGGCACCAACCTAATCGAAAACATGCGAAACCTTTTTACCGATGCCCGGCGCGTGGACTTGGCGCTTTGGAACTCTTTGCGGAACACCGTGGTTGCCGTGGGCCTCAGTCTTTTTGTGTGCTCGATGGCGGGCTACGGTTTTCAGATATACCGCGACAAAAAGAAGGACCGGCTCATGGCGGTGCTGCTGCTTTCCATGATGGTGCCGTTTGCCACGCTTATGATACCGCTGTTCCGCATGTTTGCCACCATGGGCCTTATGAACACCACGCTGGGGTTTGTTCTTCCAAGTATTTCAACGGCGTTTTTGATTTTCTTTTTCCGGCAGTGCTCGGCTTCGTTCCCCATGGAAATCGTCCAGGCCGCCAGGGTGGACGGGCTTGGGGAATTCGGAATCTACGCCAAGGTGTATTTCCCCATCATGGCCCCCACGTTTGCGGCGGCGGCGATTGTCGCTTTTATGAACAACTGGAACAGCTACCTGTGGCCCTTGATCATTTTGCGGGCTGCGCACAGCCGCACCATGCCCCTTGTGGTTTCCGGCATCATCGACGGCTACGTCACGGACTACGGAATCCTGATGTTGGCGGTAACAATCTTTTCCCTGCCGACGGTGCTGCTGTTCATAACCCAGCAAAAGCGCTTCGTCGCGGGCATTCTTGGCGCGGTGAAGTAGGGCGTTTGTGTAAAACCATTGTCATGGCGCGGTTTGACCGATCTCGGCATGGCGTTGGGTCAAGTCCAAGCTCTACCCCGCGGGATAATACCACTCCCTGCCGTTTGCGTCTTTGAGGACGTACTCGGCGCCCTTCTCGGAGGTTCTTTCCCCGGCGATTGCGTTTTCGTGCAGCCGTATTTTTCCGCCGCCGCCGGGAAGGTCCACGGCGTAGACGGGCAGGTTCGGGCCGGGGAGCAGCCGGCCCAGCTCGCGGTAAACGGCAAGGCCGCGCCTAAGCTCGACTCTGAAGTGGGCGGTTCCGGGGGCAAGGTCCAGCTGGAAAAGGTAATAGGGCAAAAGCCCAAGCTCGAGGCAGTCTTGGAACAGCTCGGCGAGCAGGGCCGGATCGTCGTTTATGCCCTGCAGAAGCACGGTCTGCGTTTTTACGGGAATGCCGGCCTTTACGCAAGCCGCAAGCGAGTCGCGGCTTTGGGCGGAAAGCTCCCTGGGGTGGTTGACGTGGACGGAAAGCCACAGCGGACGAAAGCCGGCAAACAGAGCTATGGTTTTGGCTTCAAGCCGGGAAGGTTCCGTTATGGGAACGCGGGTGCACAACCGAAGCGCGATGTCCGCCCGCGCGCCGCGCAGCAGACGAAACAGCTCCCCGAGCTTGTCGTCGTCCAGCGTAAGGGGGTCGCCTCCGGAAACAAGCACCTCGCCTATCTCCGCGTGCGCCGCAAGGTATGCAAACGCGGCGTTCCAGTCGTCGGAGCGAAAGCTCGGATCCGGGTGGAAGCCGACCTTGCCGGGAATCCAGGCCCGCCGAAAGCAGTGGCGGCAGTATCCGGCGCAGGTTTTCGCGGCAAGCAGAAGCGCCCTGTTTCGATACTGGTGGACAAGGCAAGGCGCGACGCGGTGCCGGGCCTCGCCCAGCGGGTCGTCCAGCGCGAAAGGGTCGGGGATTGCCTCGCGGGGATCGGGGAAAAACTGCCGCCGGATGGGGTCGTCCCTTTCTGGGCGGGCAAGCGACGCGAAGTGCGGCGTTACCGCAAAGGGCAGCAGCCCCCGAAGCTTTATCCCGGCAATATGGCTTTTCTCCTCGGCGCTTACCGAGGCCGCCAGCCCGGGCGGAAGACCTTCAATCGAGTTTATCAACGCCTTTGCCCCGCTTCGCCCGAAATCATAGCAATTTTTGAATTTGCAGTATATCATTTTTCATACACTTGGGCAAGCCGGACGGCTTCCGCCTTTCCGTCGCCGGAATTCCGCGCGTCCGGCGCGATGTCAAAATTACGGGTTGCACGTTAAAATCACGGTATTTCGTGGTTGAATTGCCTGTTTTGTGACGATTTTACGCCGGTTTTCAGGTCCGCGAAATATCTCTCGGGAATATCCGGACTTGGCACGAAATTTGCTATATAAATGGCATGGAAAGGGTTTCCGTTGGAAAAACGACAATGCTTCTTCCCGCCGCCGGCGCTGCCGGGCAAACCATAACGTTTGCCGAGGCGAAGTCCGAGGCCGTCAGGAAGAGCCTCCATTTTCTCATCGCTTTGAGTCCCGGAATGGCGGTCATGAGCCTTCCGTTTGCCGTGCTTTCGCTGTTTTCCGGCGTTGCCGCATATTCGTTTATGGAGCTGCTTAGGTCTTCCGGCGTAAGGGTTCCGGTTGTTTCCGCCGTCACCAAAATGGCCTCGCGCGAAAGGGACGCCGGCCGCTTCGTGTTTGGCCCCGTAACCCTTGGCATAGGCGCGATGCTTGCCCTGATGCTGTTCCCCCTGCCCGTGGCAAGCGCGGCCATTTTCGCCCTGGCGTTTGGCGACGGGTTTGCCAGCCTTGCCGGAAAGCTGTTCGGCAGAATCCGCCCCGCCTTTCTTTTTGGAAAAAGCGTAGAAGGTTCGGCGGCCTGCTTTGTCGCCACCGGCGTTTCCGTCTACCTTCTCTCGCAGAACCACGTGGCCGCCCTTACTGCCGCTACCGTAGCCACCGCCGTTGAGGCCCTGCCCTTGGAAGACTACGACAATATCGTTTTGCCTTTAGTCGTCGGGCTCGCGGTTAGCTGGGTTTTGTAGAGCGGCGTTCGTGCCTTAACGCGAAAAAATATTGGTCACAGCCACAGGTAAATTTTGTGAAGCCTTGTGCAGATAAGCCAGGTGCCGATGGCGAGCAGGGCAAGGCCAATGGGGAATCCCGCCCAGGTATCGGCGCGCAGAAGGATATACCTGCCTGCCAGGGCGAGGACGGAGCCCGCGCCTATGAAGATGAACTCCCTTGAGCCGCGTTGCCGTGCGGCGATAAAAAAACTGGCCACCGTTATAAAAAAAGTCCCGACCTCGATAAGCCTGAACATTGCGGCGTAACCGCTGAGCATGGCAAGGCTGGAGTCCCATATCTGGGTATCGATCGGGACGCCGATCGCGGCGAAAAGCGTTGTTGCCATTATTATAACGATTGGGTTGCGCTGCTGCTGCGACCTGTAGCCGGCGGCATATACGCTGGCGGCAAAAAGCGAGAAAGCGCCAAAGTATCTGCCAAACAGGATTATCCGCGAGGCCATCAAAAGATAAAACGAAGGGATTTCGTAAACCCGGCTTAAGGGAAGAGCCAGGCGCAGAACCTCGACGGAAAAGGAAAGCGCAAAAAACGCGACGAAAAGAATTTCCGGCGGCTGGGTTTTCTCGAAAAAGAAATAGATAAGCGCCACCGAAAGAACCGAAAACAGGGCCATAAACAGAACGCCAAAGTGCACCGCCAAAAGCCGCGCCTCAAGATGCCTTTCCAGAAACGCCAGGAAGATGCCGCCGGGCCGCAGCTCGATTTCCCCCTCCATGTATCCGTAAACGGGAACCGCTTCTATCAGGGCGGCCAGGCCCAAAATCAGGCAAAGGGACGAAAATACGATTCCCGCCTTGAAAACGGCGTTTCTGTGGGAGAGCGTCATGCTTTTAGCATAGCTATTGCCGCTGTTTTTCTCAAGAGTTTTGCCGGATGGCCGATAATCAATACTAGGGAGGACTTATATGTTCAGGCGGGTTTTTTTCGCGCTGGCAGGCTTGTTTGTAATGGGCGGCTCGGCGCTGTTGGCAGGGGATTCTGCCACTTTCGTTAACCTTGGCTTCTCCGCGGACGGCAGCGTCTACATGTTTGCCCAGTATGGGGTGAGATCCGGCACTCTTAGGCCCTGGGCCGACCTTTTTGTGGTGGATGTCGCAAGGAACGACTTCGTCGCCGGAGGCAGGGCTTCCTATACCCACGACAGGGCGATAGTGGCGGGGCAAAGCGGCTCGGGCGCCATGCACTCGCTGATTGCGCGGAACGCCCCCCTTGCCGAACGCTACGGGGTAATGTTTCCCAACCAGGGGCAGCCTTTGTACATTGCCCTGGTCGGGGATCCGGCCCTTGAAAACAAGCCCATCACGTTTAGGGACTTCGGGTCGGGAATGTTTTACGAGGCAAGCCTTGTCGAAACGATAGAGGGCACCGGCGCGAACCGGCGTTCGTCGTTTTTTATCAATCTGAGAAGCACCAGTCCGCACAGGGAGGTAAGGAACTTTACCGTGGGTTCCCCCCACATCTGGCGGAACGGGATTTTTTCTAACCGCATCCGGCAGGTGCTTATATCGCCGTCCGGCGAGTCGCTGATTTTCGTTATAGAACAAAAGCGCGTCGCCGGGAACACCCACGATATTCGCTACATGGTCGAAGCCGTGCGCTTCTAGCTCGACGGGGTTGGTATGTTCGACGACTGCCTGATTATGGCCGGAGGTTCCGGTACGCGGCTTTGGCCGGCAAGCAGCTCGCGTCTGCCCAAACAGTTTCTGCCGGCCTCGGCTTCTGGCAGGACGAGCTTCTTCTCCATGGCGGTGGAACGCGCGCTTGAGCTCACCGAAAAAAACGGCAAGGTTATTGTCATTACCGGAAAGTCGCACATTCCCCACGTGATTGCGGATATCGCGAAGCTGAAGCTTGGAGCCGGCAGCAAGAAACGCCTGCTTGTTGTCGGCGAGCCGGCGGCGAAAAACACTGCCCCTGCCGTGGCCTGCGCGGTCTGCTATTCGCTTTTGGGCGGGCGCGGCAGGAACATGCTTGTGCTTACAAGCGACCACATCATCAAACCGCTTGCGGCTTTCAGGGCCGACTCCAAGCTTGCGGCCTCTTCCGCCGGCAAGGGCAAGCTTGTGGTGTTCGGGATTCCGCCCGTCCGGCCCGAAACCGGCTACGGCTACATAGAGACCGGCAAGGGCGCGGACGGCGTGTACAAAGTGGCGGCCTTCCACGAAAAGCCGGATCCGAAAACCGCGAAAAAGTATGCCGCGAGCAGGCGCTTTTTCTGGAACTCCGGGATGTTCGCCTTTTGCGCCGACTTCATGGCGGAACAGTTTCGCGCCTTCGCGCCCGGCGTGATTCGGCCTTTCGAAAAGCTTAAAGCGCCGAAGCCAGAGTCCTGCTCCGTTTCAAAAGGCGTGCGGGTGCTGGACTCGTGGCCCGGTTTGGAAAACGCCTATCGCAAAACCGAAAGCATCTCGTTTGACTACGCCATTGCCGAAAAATGCCGGAACGCGGTTATGGTTCCCGCAAGCTTCGAGTGGATCGACATAGGCAACTGGGAGGAGTATGCCAAGATAGGGGGAAGCTGCAAGGCCAAGGTTTTCGTCGCCTCGGGCGACGCTTCAGGCGATGGCTGCTATGTGGATTCCGACATTCCCGTTGCCCTAGCCGGAGTTGAAGACCTTGTCGTGGTAATACGCTCGGGCAAAAACGGAGGGCCGGCCGCCGCGCTTATAACCAAGAAGGGCCAAACGCAAAAGGTGCGCGACATAGTGGAACAGATCAGAAAGTCCGGAAGCGCGGAACTGCTGTGAGCGGGGCCGTTGGGGGTTAGCGAGGTTTTATGCGTTTTATGCGACTGTTCCAGGCCATACTCTTGCGGCTTCCCGCCCCGCTGATTGTCGCAACCCTCTGGCTTCTTTCGTCCCAAAGCTCGCTGCCGCAACCTCCGGGGCTTTTGGGCTGGGACAAGCTTCAGCATTTTTTGGCATACGGAGCTTTGGGCTTTGCCATAGGGCTGTGGGTGCCCCTTGGCTTTTGGCAGTGCCGCCCTTGGCGCGGCGTTCTGATTACCGGGCTTGTCGGTTCCGCCTACGGCGCGATAGACGAGATTCACCAATACTTCGTACCCTACCGCGACAGCAATATTTTTGACTGGGTTGCCAACACCCTTGGCGCGTTTCTTGGCGCGTTCGCAATAATGTTGATAATGAAAAATTACAGGCGGGCGGAATCGGGCGGCGTTAGGCGCGGGTAACCGGAATGTGTATAACCAGGCAGAAGGCGATTTTATGACGACGATACCGCTGCCCATAATTGTCATGTACGTGTTGCTTATTCCTTGCGCCGCGTTTTTTATATACGTTAAACATCGGGCGAGGGAAAAGCCGACGGTGGCCGGGAGCGTTCTCAAAGGCGTTTCCACGTGGATCATCGTTTGCGCCGCGCTTATCGGAACCATGGACGCGATGGGGCAGTCTTCCGTTTTTTCCGTGTTGATAATTGCCGGCCTTGTTATGGGCCTTTCCGGGGATGTTGCCATAAGCTTTTCCAAGCAGGACAAGCTTGGCCTTGTGGCGGGCATGTTCTTTTTCGCGCTGGGCCACTTATGCTATATCGCGGCGTTGGTTGTAGCTTCAAAGCTGGTGTTTGTTAGCGTGCCGATTTTCGTGGCCCTGTACACGGTTTTCCTTATTTTCTTCATGAAACACCGCGCGAACTTGGGCACCCTGTTTGCCCCCGTGCTCGTTTACGGCGCGGTCATAACCTACATGCTTAGCCTCACAATAACCATGCCGTTTTCCGTGTTCCCCGGCGGGCTGATTTTGTTTTTTGCAGGGATCCTGTTCGTGGTTTCCGATATCCTGCTGGCGCAGAACAATTTTTCCGCTTCAGACACGGCCACCCAAACCCCGGCAACCGCCAGGCGGGAAATCATTCTGCTGTCCTGCTATTTTTTGGCGCAATCGCTCTTTGCGGTTAGCGTGTATTTTTTCGGGTAGGGTGTTGTTCGACAGGCTTCGGTTTGCAAGGTGATATTATGCTAGTTGTATCGGTTTTTCGTTTTTCTGAGAAAAATGCATTAAAGTAACACCAATATTCCAAATACCGCACATAAATTGGGTGTATTGAATTTCATGCCCGCGTACTTGAGTAATATTTGAAGTTATGGTATGGTGACTAGTGGTATTTTGGGCTGGCCTGTTTTGGCTCCCATAGGCCCAATCCGGCCAGCCTGTTTCGGCGGCGGCGGGGTTTCCATAAGTTCTCGGGTTGGCCTGCCTCTATAACCGGAGGAAATGGCGGAAATTTGCGCTTATGGTTTTGCATAGCCCAAGAATGGGAGATTTTTGATTGAAAGGTATTTTGTTGGCGGGCGGAGCCGGAACCCGTTTGTATCCGGCAACCTTGGCCGTTTCGAAGCAGATTCTTCCCGTTTACGACAAGCCGATGGTGTATTATCCGCTTTCCACCCTCATGCTGGCGGGGATTCGGGAGGTGCTGGTCATTTCCACGCCCCGGGACGTGCCCGTCTATCGCGAGCTGCTGGGCGACGGCAAGCGGCTTGGGCTGGACATTGCCTACGCCGTGCAGGAGGCCCCTAGGGGGCTGGCCGAGGCGTTTATCCTTGGAAAGCAGTTTATCGGTTCCGATTCCGTGTGCCTTGTTCTGGGGGACAACATCTTTTACGGGTACGGCTTTACCAGCCGGCTTGAAGCTGCGGCTTCCAGGGCGGAAGGCGCCACGATTTTCGGCTATCACGTGTCCAACCCAAACGAGTTCGGCATAGTGGAGTTCGACCCGAGCTGGAAGGTGCTCTCTATAGAAGAAAAGCCCGAACGCCCAAAGTCGAACTACGCGGTGCCCGGCCTTTATTTTTATGACAACCAGGTTGTGGAAATCGCGGGGAACGTAAAGCCTTCGGCCAGGGGCGAGCTTGAAATCACAAGCGTAAACAACGAATACCTGCGCCGCGGGCAGCTTCGGGTGGAGCTGTTCGGCCGGGGCATGGCGTGGCTTGACACCGGGGCTCACAGCTCGCTGCTGGAGGCCGCCAATTTCGTCGAGGCCGTGCAGGTTCGCCAAGGGCTCTACATCGCCTGCATCGAGGAAATCGCCTACAACAAAGGGTACATAAGCCGGGACGAGCTGCGGGCGATGGGCGAAAGCTTGAAGTCCACCGATTACGGCAAGTACATATTGAAGCTGTGCGAGCAGTAGCCGGGCCGACATGAAGCTTTTAATCACCGGGGCCGACGGCCAGTTGGGGCGCGAGCTCCTGCACGTGCTGGAAAGCGGGCAAAGCGAAATCGGCGCAGTTTCGCCGTCCTACGACGGAGCCGCCGTCGTAGCCGTCGATGTCGACAAGCTTGACATAGCGAACCTGGCAGGCGTGGCCGCGTTTGTCGAAGCGGAGCGGCCCGACATAATCGTCAACTGCGCCGCCATGACCAATGTCGACGCCTGCGAGGGCGACGGGCGGGCCGCTTTGCGGGTCAATTCCGTCGGCGTTCGCAACGTCGCCGTGGCCGCGCAAAACGTAAACGCGAAGCTGCTGCACGTGTCCACCGACTACGTTTTTCCCGGCGACTCCGGGGAGCCCTACTGCGAGTGGGACGCGCCGTCGCCTAAAACGGTATACGGCAAGTCCAAGCTGATGGGCGAAAACTTTGCCCGGCGTTTTTCCGACAAGACTTTTGTTGTCCGCACCGCGTGGCTTTACGGGTACCACGGCGGCAATTTTGTTAAAACCATTCTGAAGAACATTGCCGAAAAGGGTTCGCTGAAAGTGGTGGACGACCAGCGCGGGAACCCCACCCATGCAAACGACCTGGCGCACCACATCCTTAAGCTGGCGCTTACCGAAGAGTACGGCGTGTACCATTGCACCGGAAACGGCGAATGTTCCTGGTATGATTTTGCCGTAAAGATCGTGGAGCTGGCGGGCGTCGCGGGAACCGTGTCCCCGTGCACCACGGCGGAGTTTCCCCGCCCCGCCCCCCGCCCCGCGTATTCTTCCCTGGAGAACATGATGCTGGCCTGTACCGTGGGTGACGAGATGCGGCCTTGGGAAGAGGCGCTCGCAAGTTACTTTAAGCAAAACAGGACAAGGTAGGAGAACGTTTTGGCCACGATTCTGGTTACCGGCGGAGCCGGCTTTATTGGTTCGGCTTTCATAAAATACATGCTCAAAAGCCGCGGCGATGTTCGGATTGTAAACCTGGACCTGCTGACGTATGCGGGCAACCTTGAAAACCTGAAGAGTATAGAACAGGATGGGCGATACCGTTTTGTGCACGGCGACGTTTGCGACAGGGAGCTTGTGGCCGGCCTGTTCGAGTCGTCCGCCATCGACGGCGTGGTGCATTTCGCCGCGGAAAGCCATGTGGATCGTTCCATCCGCACGCCGGACGTCTTTGTGCAAACAAACGTGCTCGGCACGCTGAGCTTGCTGGATGCCGCCAAGGCCGCCTGGCGGACGGGGGATGACGTTTACAGGCCGGGCGTGAAGTTCGTGCAGGTGGGCACGGACGAGGTTTACGGTTCGCTTGGGCCCGAGGGCTTCTTTACGGAAAGCACGCCTTTGGATCCCCACTCGCCGTATTCCGCGTCCAAAGCTTCGGCTGACCTGATGGTGAAAGCCTATGCCGACACCTTCAAGCTCCCCGTGAACATAACCCGCTGTTCCAACAACTACGGCCCGTGCCAGTTCCCCGAAAAGCTGATACCGCTGATGATAAACAACGCGCTGGCGCACAAGCCGCTGCCCGTCTACGGCGACGGCCTGCAGGTGCGCGATTGGCTGTACGTGGAGGATCACTGCAAGGCGATTGACATGGTGCTGCGCGACGGCCGCCTTGGGGAAGTCTATAACGTCGGCGGCCACAACGAGCGCACGAACATAACCATAGTGAAAACAGTTTTGGCCTACCTGGGCAAGCACGTGGATGCCTCGATAGACGAAAAGCTCATTGCCCATGTCACCGATAGGAAGGGCCACGACAGGCGTTACGGCATAGACCCTTCCAAGATAACGTCGGAGCTGGGCTGGACGCCCGAAACGGATTTTGAAACCGGCATCGTAAAAACGATAGACTGGTATCTTGCCAACAAGGAATGGATGGAGCGCGTAACCAGCGGCGAATACCAGCGCTATTACGAAACCGTTTACGGCGGCGGGAAATAGCCATGGGGAAGTTCAGGTTTATACCAACGCCCATCGACGGCGTTTTTGAAATAGAGCCCACCGTTTTTGGCGACCAACGCGGCTATTTCCTGGAGTCGTACAACCGACGGGATTTCTTTGAAGCTGGCATCATGGCGGAGTTCGTCCAGGACAACCAAAGCCTGTCGAGGAAAGGCACTCTGCGCGGGATGCACTTGCAGGAAAACTACCCGCAGGCAAAGCTTGTGCGTGTCTTGTCCGGGGAAGTGTACGACGTGTGCGTGGATTTGCGTAAAGGCAGCCCCACTTTCGGCAAATGGCACGGGGTTTATCTTTCCGGGGAAAACAAACGGCAGTTCTTTATTCCTCGGGGGCTCGCCCACGGTTTCTTGGTTTTGTCGGAGACCGCGGAGTTTGCGTACAAGTGCGACGAGTTTTACCACCCGGAGGATGAGAAAGGGGTTATTTGGAACGATCCTGAAATCGCCATACAATGGCCGTTGGATGGGATTGGGGAGCCGCTACTTTCGGAGAAGGATGCAAAATTGCCGCTATTATCTGAAATGTAGACATAGCTGAAAAGCCTTTAAAGCTGTGCGCAGAAGCTGGAATAATAAATGTCTTCAAAAACTGCTCGTATAGCTAAAAATACACTTATGCTGTACTTGCGGCAGATAGTGATTGTGCTGGTAAATCTATATGCCGTGCGAGTGGTGTTAGAAATACTAGGTGCGGAAAATTTTGGTATTTATAGCGTCGTAGGTGGTATTGTTATGTTGTTCACGTTTCTTAACGTGGCCATGACAAACGCAACACAACGATTTTTAAATTTTGCCTTGGGGCAGAACGATACGGAACAGACAAGAAATGTGTATAGTGCAAGTCTTGTCATTCATGCGCTGATTGCCGTACTGCTTATTATTCTTGCGCAGACCGTGGGATTATGGTTTTTCAACAATTGGCTTAGCATACCACCTGAAAGGCATGCCGCGGCCTTTGTCGTGTATCAGTTCTCCATTGCAGCGATGGCAATAGGTGTTCTGCAGGTTCCCTACAGGGCCACTATCATTGCCCATGAAAAAATGTCTTTCTTTGCGATGCTAAGCATTGTTGAGGCCGTATTGAGGTTGGGCATTGTTTTTTTATTGCCAGTAATCATATTTGATAAATTGATATCATATGCTGTTCTTATTTTCATAACTGGGATTATCATTTTTTTGATACATAAAATATATTGCAACAAGGTATTTGAAATAGCGCACTTTCGATATTGTAAAGACAAGGAGTTATTTCGTCAGCTTCTTTCGTTCTCAGGTTGGAGTGTTTTTGGCGGAGCGGCGGATATAAGCAGGGCGCAGGGGGCAAACATTCTTGTAAACGTTTTCCATGGCGTTACGGTAAACGCCGCCATGGGGATAGCCATGCAGATAAATTCTGCGGTGTATCAGTTTGTGGTCAATTTTCAGACAGCTTTTAACCCGCAAATAGTCAAGTCATATTCTGTTAAAGACTATGACTATTTCATGCGGCTTATCTTCCGTGCCGCCAAAGTGTCATTCTGTCTTTTGTTTTTTTTTGTGTTGCCTTTGTATATAAATGCAGATTTTGTGTTACGAGTTTGGTTGAATAATGTTCCTGAGTACACCGTTGCATTTACCCAATTACTTTTGCTTTCTTCATTGGTACATGTAATTTCTGGTCCTTTGATAATGTCAATACAGGCAACTGGAGACATCAAAAAGTACCAGCTTATAGTTAGTTGTTTGATATTTGCTAATGTACCTTTAGCGCTATTGTTTTTATGGACGGGGTTTAACCCCGTATGGGTGTTAATAGTAAGAGTAGCCTTGGATGCTCTGATGCTTGCTTGGCGCATGTTTTTTCTGGCAGGAAGGATCAAACTCCCAATCCTAGGTTTTTTTTATGAAGTGATTGTACCAGTGTTTATTGTTGCAGGGATTTCCATTTTTATAACTGTTTTTATACGTAGTTTATTTGTTAATAATTGGAGCAGATTAATAATATCTTGCGTTACCTCAACTATAACTATTGGATGTTTGATGTATTTAATTGGTTCAAATAAACAGGAGAAAGTTATGTTGCGGAATTGGGTAAAATCTAAAACAGGAAAAAATATATGAAAACGGTTTATCTTGGCATGGTTGGAGACATTATTCACCCTGGAATTGTCAACATAATTCGCGAAGGTGCACAATTGGGGGAATTGTGGATCGGGCTATTTACCGATTCCGCTGTGGCAACCCATAAGAGGCTTCCGTATCTGACATATGAACAGCGAAAATCAGTGGTGGAAAGCCTGAAGGGAGTTTTCCGTGTCATTCCGCAGAACGAATGGAGTTACGTGCCAAACCTGAAAAAACACAAGCCCGATATTATTATACACGGCGACGATTGGAAGAACGGCCACCAGAGTAAATTGCGGGAAGAAGTATATGCCGTAATGAAGGAACTTGGTGGTGAAGTCGTAGAAATACCTTATACTAAAGGGATTGATTCTTCCGCGCTGCATGATGCGCAGGCTACCATTGGAACTACACCTGATATTAGATTAAAGACGCTACGCCGACTTCTTGAAATAAAACCCATAACCAGAATTATGGAGGCCCATTCAGGGTTGTCCGGTTTAATTGTTGAGAATAAGGAAATCATTCAAGATGATGAGGTGCGTCGCTTCGATGGGATGTGGATATCAAGCCTAACGGATTCCACCAGCAAAGGGAAACCAGATATCGAAGCCGTTGATCTTACGACACGACTGCACTGTTTAACGGATATTCTGGAATGCACCACAAAACCGATTATTTTTGACGGGGATACAGGCGGAAGACAGGAACACTTTGTATTCACGGTGCGTACGTTAGAGCGAAATGGCGTTTCCGCCGTTATCATCGAGGACAAGACAGGATTAAAGAAAAATTCCCTTTTTGGAACTGAAGTTGTACAGGAATTATTGCCAATACCGGAGTTTTGCGAGAAGATAAGCGCGGGAAAACGGGCGCAAGTAACCAAGGACTTTATGATTATCGCTCGGCTAGAAAGTCTTATCGCAGGCTTCACTGTGGAGGATGCACTTGAACGGGCTAGGGCCTATGTTGCGGCGGGTGCCGATGGTGTTATGATTCACAGCAAAGAAAAATCGGGTTTGGATATAAAGGCGTTTTGCGAGGCCTTTCATAAGGAATACAATCATATTCCAATCGTGTTGGTTCCCACGACCTATAACCAATATACCGAGAAAGAACTCGCATCTTGGGGTGCGCGTATTATTATCTATGCCAACCACCTTTTGCGCGCTTCGTACCCCGCAATGGAGAAGACAGCGGAACTTATCCTGAAAAACGAGCGTTCCCTTGAAGCCGAGCCGTTGTGCATGTCAATCAAACATATTATTTCCCTAATTCCCGAAAGGCAATGAGACGAAGATGGTAGAAGCGAGTTTTTTTTGTAATCATCTTTTTAGATCGGGGACGGAATTTTTTTCGGGTGTCCCAGATTCACTTCTGAAAAATTTCTGTGTGTATATTACGGATACTGTTGAAGCGGACAACCATATTGTTGTCGCTAACGAAGGAGCGGCAATTGCCTTGGCGACAGGTTATCATCTTGCGACCGGGAAGATACCCTTGGTGTACATGCAAAATTCGGGTATCGGCAATGCCGTGAACCCGTTGCTCTCGCTCGCCGACTCGGAGATTTATCGGATTCCCATGATATTGCTTATCGGCTGGCGGGGGGAACCCGGTATGAAGGATGAACCGCAGCATATCAAACAAGGAAAGGTTACCTGCGATCTGCTAGACGTAATGGGGATTCCGTATTCTGTCATGGCGGACACGGAAACGGAACTGGAAGAGCAGTTTTTGGTCATGTACGATCATTTTTCCAAGTTCGGTTCTCCTTATGGATTGGTCGTAAAGAAAAATACGTTTTCACCACAGCATGATACGCAGGACAGTGTCTTCATAGAAGAGGATTTTCCATTATCTAGGGAATCGGCAATTGAGGAGATTATTCGTATATCCCCGTTGGATGAATTATATGTTTCCACCACCGGCATGGCCTCTCGCGAGTTATACGAGCTTCGCGATAAACTGGGGCTTATCCACGACACGGATTTTCTTACGGTGGGCTCGATGGGGCATGCCTCGCAAATAGCTTTAGGAGTGGCACTACAAAGGCCCGAACGCTTGGTTACATGTCTTGATGGGGATGGTGCTGTATTAATGCACATGGGTAGCCTTGCGATAATCGGGAATCGGAAACCACGCAATTTTCGCCATATTATTCTGAACAATGGTGCCCATGATTCTGTAGGCGGACAACCGACAGTGGGATTGCAAATGGATTTGCCATCTGTTGCTTGCGCCTGTGGTTATGAGAAAGTCATGTCAGTGCGAACCGCCGATGAATTGCGGATGGCCTTGCTCGAAACGGATAAAGAAAAACGGCATGGCCCGGTTTTGATAGAGGCTCGCATTTGCAGGGGTGCCAGGAAAGATTTAGGACGGCCCCGTTCAAGCCCTATAGAAAATAAAAATGCTTTTATGGAGAATTTTCAATGATACGACAAGCGGTTATTATGGCAGGCGGTATTGGCTCCAGACTGAAAGAAAAAACCACCGCGATGCCAAAGGGCTTTATCGAGATAGGCGCTCTTCCGATTGTCGAAAAATCGGTACAGAAACTATTCGCGTCCGGTGTTGAAGAAATTATCATTGGAACCGGCCATTGCGCCGAATGGTATGAAAAACTGGCCGCACGCTACCTTGGCGTAAAACTCGTACACAATGATAAGTATATGCAGACTGGCAGTATGGGAACGCTGGCATGTTGTGCGCCTTATATTAAGGGTGATTTTCTTTTGTTGGAATCCGATCTGATTTATGATGCCGTGGGTTTACGTGTCTTGATAAACGAGGTGCATCGAAACACGATCCTCGCCTCGGGTAAGACCGGCTCTGGTGATGAGGTATATCTGGAGGCCGACAAAAGTGGCTATCTTGTAAAGCATTCCAAGAAATGGGATGCGATAGCTTCTTTTAGCGGCGAATTGACCGGTCTTGCGCGTCTTTCCAAAGAAACCCTTGCGGCGATGGTTTTGTATATGCAGGAAAATACGGCAAGTGATCCCATGATGGAATACGAAACCGCCATGTCTTCCGTTTCCGGCACATCAGGTGAGATTTGCAACAGAATATATATTCGAAAAATAGAGAACTATTTGTGGTGCGAGATAGATGACGCTTCCCATCTTGAAAATGCGGAAAAAAACATTTTCCCCAAAATACGGGAAGCAGAAAGTTTAACGGCGATTCGACGCGAAGTGCTGTTAAATCCGGGGCCGGCAACTACGACTGATAGTGTAAAATATGCGCAAGTATGTGCGGATATTTGCCCCAGGGAAAAGGAATTCGGCGAGGTTATGGCATGGGTTGCGGAAGAACTAGCCCTTTTCGCCGGGAAGGCGGGTGCGGTAGAAACCGTGTTTTTCGGGGGGTCAGGTACCGCCGCAAATGAGGCAATGATTTCATCGTGCATTCCTGAATCCGGCAAATTATTGGTAATAAATAACGGTGCCTATGGGTTGCGTATGGCAAAAATGGCAGATGTCTATCGTCTTGATTTTGATGTATACGAAAGCCTGGGTTTTGTCCCTATTGATACCGAGAAAGTGAAGAAGAAATTGCTGGACGAAAAATTTACACATCTTGCCATGGTTTACCATGAAACGACAACCGGATTGCTTAACCCGGTTCCGGAATTGGGGCGTTTTTGCCACGAACATGGGATTGTCAGTATCGTTGATGCGGTTAGCGCATATGCGGCAATTCCCATCGATATGGACAGGGATGGCATCGATTTTATGGCTTCCACTTCAAATAAAAATATTCAAGGTATGGCTGGAATAGCATTGGTGTTTTGTCGTCAAGACGCGCTTAGGAAAATACAGCATCATGCCATGCGCAATTATTACTTGAATATTTGGGATCAGCATAGTTATTTCAAAAAAACAAGGCAGATGCGGTTTACCCCGCCCGTTCAAACCTTTTATTCGCTTAGACAGGCGATCATTGAGGCTAAACAGGAAACCGTGGAAGGTCGCTATGCACGATACAGTGCCTGTTGGGAAGAGCTTGTCAAATCAGTTAAGCGTTTAAATCTTGAAATGCTGGTTCCTGAATCAGCCCAGTCGAAGCTTATTACCGCCATAATTGAGCCCGATTCCCCGGCATATAATTTTGAGGCATTTCATGATTTGGCATACTCGCATGGGTTCACGATTTATCCCGGGAAGCTTTCTGATGCGAACACTTTTCGTATAGCGAACATTGGGGATATACGACCGATGGAAATGAAACGCTTTGGGAAAATTCTTGAAGGATATATGCAGAATGTGTTGGCGGACGTATAATATTAAGGAGAAGCATACATGAATGTTAAATTGGTACAGTTCCAAACCCTTCAGAATATAGGCGTAAAACCTAGTGTACATGTCGATTGGGTAAGAGAATCTTTTTTGGGGAAGAAGGAGGCATTGTTGCCCAAAAAGATGAGCCTCACGATAAGGGATAGTGTTTTCTTTAATTACATGCCTTCCATACTACCGGCAATCAATACTACAGGGCTTAAAGTCGTAACACGAATTCCTGACAGAAATCCGGCTTTGCAGGCACAAATATTTATTTATGACGAACCGACTGGCGATCTTAAGGCCATAATGGATGGAACGTACATTACCGCGATGCGTACTGGGGCGGTTGCGGCATTGTCCACGTTGGAACTGGCAGTGCAAGATTTTTCAGAGATAGGCATGATAGGTCTTGGAAACTGTGGACGCGCATTTCTCAACTGTTTGTTTGATTCCATTGGCGATAAAAATTTGTTAGTCAAGCTCTATCGGTATAAAACGTATGCAGACGAGATTGTTGATAAGTATGCGGATTATCGTAATATTACGTTTGAGATTGTCGATAGTCATAAGGAAGTTGTTTCTGGAAGCGATGTCATTGTTTCCGCTGTTACATATGCGGATGGATTAATATGTGATGATGACAAGCTGTACAAGAAAGGCTGTTTGCTTGTTCCGATTCATACGCGAGGTTTTCAAAATTGCGATTTGTTTTTTGATAAGGTCATTGTTGATGATATTGATCACATACGCCCCTTCAAGAATTTCGATCAGTTTAGGGATATGTACGAAATATCAGATGTTTTAGATGGGACGTGTTTTGGTAGGGAGAATGATGAGGAGCGTATTATTGCATATGATGTAGGTCTGTCAATACATGATCTTTTTTTCGCTAGAAAATATTTGGATATTATTGATGCAGAAAAACTGGAGACGGAAACAGTATGCATCAATATTCCACAGCACAAAATATGGGTATAGTTGTTTTAAAAGTTTTCCATTATATGGATAAGATGTTTTGTGGCACCAAAAGATGTTGTATGAAGAGTATATAAAACAAGATGGTTCATTGGGTTGCGATGCTGGTGAAACGGCGATGCCACAAAACTTTGGCATAACAACAAAGCAAGATGTATAGGGGTATTATCTTGGGCGAGACTAGTACCGAGGTAAAGTACTCGATTTACTTTGATGAGAAGTGAGAAAAGCGACATGGGCGAAAAGAAAACGATAAGAATAAAAGGAAAGGTTCTTCCTTATTATCCTAGGATCTTAACCAATGATGGCAGTGAACCTAGGCTTGATATACCTGTTGCGGTGGAAAATTTATCTTTATTTAAGGATATTGCAGGTAAGTATAAACTCCCCTTTCTATTAATATATGGCACTTTGTTAGGAGCTGTACGAGAGCAGTCATTTTTACCTCATGACTCGGATACGGATTTAACTATAGATAGAAAACATGAAGATGTTTTACTGGAGATGATACCCGAAATGGAAAAAGCGGGGTTGTTACTTATTCGATATGAAAAGTTGGTTTTGTTTGGTAAAGGTATAGTCACATATTCATTCATGAAAAATGGAATGTGGATAGATATATATATGATGCAAAAAACATGGAATAGTTATATGGTATATGGTAAAAAATATCCTAGAAAACATTTTGATAAAACAGATACCATTTTATTTTATGATTGCGAATATCTAATTCCACATGATCCTGGAGGCTTTCTTGCTTACGTCTATGGCGTTAATTGGAGAGTTCCAAAGTCTGGTGAACATGGATCGCCAATAAAGCACATTTTACGTATTAGGTTTTATTTTTTTCTATCTAAAAAATTTTCCAAGATTTTTTTTATTAAAAATGTGATAAAAAAAATAACTCGTCTTATAAAATGGGTGACATGATGTTTTAATTATATTAAAAAACCGAAGGAGATGATATGAAACGTTTAATTTGGGTATTTCTCTGTGTATTTTTTTTGACACAAATGATTGGGTGTATTCTTGGTGCGGAATCTAATCCCCCTGAACTTGGTTATCCAGTATTATACCAGTTGCCGAACGCTACTTGGGAACAGATGATGGGCTATGTAATAAAAACCAATGATGGTCAAGTTATAGTGATTGACGGCGGGACAAGAGGAGATGCGGTTCAACTGAGTCAGCTAATTAGGAGTGGTAGAAGTTATGGCATGGTTGATGCATGGTTCATAACCCACCCGCATGGCGACCATATGGATGCCTTGCTTGAAATTGTTGATAACCATCCTTATATACAAATATCGAATATTTTTGCTAGTATGTTAGATCTGGAGCTCATAGAAAGATATGAATCACATGCACAGGCAGCTGATGGACGTTATCATTTGTTTCTTGAAAAGAAGAAGGATATTTACACTGAACTTCATATAGGGGATCGCTTTGTATTTGGAGATGTTATTTTGGAAATTCTTGCCGTGAAAAATCCTGAAATTACCAATAACTTAATCAATAATTCATCTGTTGTTATTAGATTGGACACGGGAAATGTAAGTGCTTTGTTTCTGGGGGATCTTGGTTTTGAGGGGGGAGAGAAGCTTCTTGAGCGATATCGAGGTACAGGTATTTTAAGATCCGATATTGTTCAGATTGCTCATCATGGCAATTATAGTGTGGGAGTTGGTAGAGAAGTATACGAAGAAATAGCTCCTTACATAGCTCTCTGGCCTACTACTAGATGGATTCTGTGGCCTGAAGATAAGGACTGGTGGCGTGCTTATGTTGTAAAAGGATGGATGGAGGAGCTTGGGGTATATTCAATTTTTGGGTTTGAAGGTTTGGCGAGAATTGAATTAACCAAAGAAGAATTGAGAAGGATTAGAGGGCAGGGATTAAGAAATTTCACCTTTTAAAGATATTGGAACCGTATATTATTGTGCATATTCATCTGTCACATTTGTTAAGAGTTAATGATGAGGTGAAGTTTGGCACGCCAAATTGCATAATATCATTGGTAGGAATGAGTTAACTAAGGTTAGTATGATAACAGCTTATCAGTCTATTTTTATAGGGATTCCCTATGTTATTTTTTTGATGGTTATAATAGGACTGTTGGATTTTTTCTTTTCTAGGGAGCGAATTCTGGTTCGGTCAATGATTTTTGCACCTACAGCTTGGATAATAGCTCCCTTTTATATTTTCTATATGCTCCATGTACAGTCTATGTTTCCAAAGTTAATAATAGCTGGTTTTTTGGAGTTATGTTTTTTTGTTGTATATTTATTATTATTTAAAAAATTATACTTGACTGTATCCCAAGTGGGATATTCCTCTCTGGAAGCAATGTTGTCTCGTTTAAAATGGGGGACTTTGCTTCTAGTTTGTATTAATGCGCCAATACATATCCAAGACGGTGTAGGTATTTTTGCTGATGGGTCTAGAATAGATTTCATTGTCGGTTCAAGAGTAAATTTGTACTTGGTATATGCTTCTATCTTGTTACAAATTGTAATGGTTCCAATAATAGCTAGCATTATTAACTTACAAAAACGTTGGAGCAAACCAGTTCTCCTGTATCTTGTACTGATGTCTTTGTTTTCTATACTAGCAGGATCTAGAGGGCTGCCAGTACTCGCTTTGATGTCAATCGTTGGTCTGCTAAAGTTTGAACACATGAAGGAATATATTCGACTTTTGCGAATACCAATATGTGCTTCGTTATTATTAGTAATACTCATTATATATTTTGTAGGAAGTTTTCTTTCGCTTAATCCGTCTGAGATGTTCTCCTTGATGTTTACGCGTTTTTTTATTACTAATGATGCACGGGCTTTGGCTATTGATTGGTCACATTATCTAGCTAATCTAGAAGCTTCTCTTTTTAGAGAGGCTTTCAGGTCATTTCTTGCGCCACCACAGTATCCCCCTCTTGGGCAACTTCTGTATTCGCTTCAATTTGGGACTACTGGACTAATTGGGGCGAATGCGTCAGCGACTGCTCTTTTCATTGCATATGGAACGGAAATAGAAAAGCTTTTTTTTGTTATATTATTATTGTGGTTATTAATAATGATTTATTTGTCTTCTGTTAATATAAAATATAATAATATATTGGTTTTAACAATAGGTGTATCATTCGTTAGGCGCTTAACCCAAGATTTTTTGGCGTTCCAGGTTTTTATGAACCTGCTAATATTGTTGGCGGTATTGTTCTGCCTGTTTCGTTTTATTAGGCAAGCTGTTGGGGTTCCTTCTGCTGGCCCTATAATAGATGATTTGCAGAGGGCTAAAATATGATATGTGGCTCTCAACAAAGACATAGCGATACAAAGGCAGATTCCACATGTTCTCAGTCTGAGCCCATGTTAACAATAATCTTGCCATCGCTAGTGTGTGATGCTCAATATTTACGTTGTATCAGTGCGATTCGTGCGGCCATGCTCAATAAAGTTAAATATGAAATTATATCTGTTGTTAAGGAAGTTGCTGCGTTTTTTGATATTACCTCAGAAGATTTGCATATCTTGCCAGAGGTGCGTCCAGGGATATATGCGGCTATGAATGTTGGTTTGTCTTACGCCAAAGGTACTTATGTATATTTTTTAGGACAAGATGATATTATGCTCCCTCAATTTGCTGATGTTTTCACAAAAGGGGCTAATCAGATGGCAGACATAATATTGGCTAATGTGTTTTGGGGTACTGGAGTGGTTTATAAAAACCATCAATCACCATATTCCTTGGTTCGGCGAAATTGGTGTCATCAAGGTGTCATTTATAAACGTAAGCTGTTTAAAGAATTTAGTATAGAATTTCCTGAAGAATACTCTTCCCAAGCAGATCATTATGTGAATATTCGATTTGTGGGTGTTAAAAAATCTGTGCATAAATATTCTGAGTGTATTGCGTGGTATTCTGCGGGTGGATTCTCTTCTAGGAACTGTGACTTAGTATTTAGAAACCGATTTCCATTTCTCGTGTTGGATAATTTTGGTTTTTTATTTTTTTTTATCGTTGTTGTTCGACGTAAATCTTTATACCTTGTACGGAAGTTTTTAAATAAATGAAACGATATGCGATTTTTTTTCCGCAATTTCATACTACAGCGATCAATGATGATGCTTGGGGGTATGGTTTTACAGATTGGGCACTGGTTGCAACTGCAAATGCTTTTAGCCATTGGGTGCGTCGTTCTCCTGAATCTGGATTTTACGATCTATCAAATGAACATGATATTGGGTTCCAATTTAAGACAGCCAGTGACGCAGGCTTGGAAGGATTCGGAATATACCATTACTGGTTTTCTGATGGTTCGGAACTTGATAGTGTAGAGAAATATCTTTTGAAAGAAAAACTACCAGAAAATTTTGAATTTTTCTATATTTGGGCTAATGAAGACTGGACAACACGATGGGTCAAGGCAAATATACAAACTTTGAAAAGGATACATAGTACTCCAGACCAGTGCGCTGTAGTCAACCATGTAAACTACCTTTTGCCGTTCATGAAATCCAGTTCGTATACAAAAGTTGCAGGTAGGCCTTTATTCGTTATATATAGGCCTGATAGTTTTCGTGATTTTAATGCGACACTTTTTTTGTATAGAAAGACATTTGAGGAAGCAGGGATAAACCCTATTATTGGATTTTTTGTCAAAAACATGGCAGACGTGCAGTATTCTTTACATTTTGATTTTTGTTACTTATTTGAGCCTCGGTTATTTTTTAATTCTAAAGGTGTACGAGGAAACAATTTTGCTTCCATGATTTTTCAAAAAACTATAAATATATTCCCTTCTAAGATGAAAGAACAAATATCTGAACGGGTTACGAGAATTCTCAATAAGTCCTCTAGGAGTTATAATTTTTCAGATTATTTAAAATATATAAATTCAGATCTTCGGCATAAATTAATTCGTTCATTGAGATGCCCAGTTCAAGAAATTTTAACTTGTGGATGGAATAATGCTCCTCGTTATCGACAACGTTATACCGAATTGCAGATTCCAACTGTAAATGAATTTTTACGATTAGTAGAAGAAAGGATACAGTCTGAGTATTTTTCAAATGAAATTCCACTTTTATGCAATGCGTGGAATGAGTGGTCAGAGGGTGCGGCAATTGAGCCGTGCAAATATTTAGGTGATTTTTTATTGAAATCCTACCTGGAAATCAAGGATGGATATAAAGAGACAGTATAATGGCGATTGTTGAAAATGTAATGGATTTAAAAGTAGCTGTTTTATTAGCCGCATATAATGGGGAAAAATGGATCGAAGAACAGCTAATGACTATTTTGAATCAAAGTGATGTAAATCCAGATATATATATTGGTCTGGATTTATCAACAGATGAGACAGTAGAGATTATAGCCAGACTGTCAGAAAGATATCCCCAGATAAGGGTATTACCTTACGGTTTAAAATTTGGGGGCGCAGCGCCAAATTTTTACCATCTTTTATTGAATGCGCCTATTGAATATTATGATTACATTGCATTAGCAGATCAGGATGATCTTTGGTTGGCAAATAAACTCAAGAGAGCCATTGATGTATTGAATGCAGGAGACAATTATGGATATTCCAGTAATTTTACTGCGTTTTGGGAAAACGGTACCAGAAAAACAGTAAGAAAGGATTATCCTCAATGTGAGTATGATTATTTTTTTGAATCTCCAGGGCCAGGTTGTACTTTTGTTTTTAAAAAAGAATTAGCGTTACCTATAAAAGAATACCTTATTTCATTTCCTGATCTATCTGGACTTGATTGGCATGACTGGTTAATTTATGCTTTTGCAAGAGCAAAACAATATAAGTGGATAATAGATAACAAATCGTATATATTATATAGACAGCATATAAATAATCAGCTTGGTGTAAATTTAGGTTTCTTTGCATTTGCCAAAAGGATAAAAAGTATTATATCAGGATATGGTTTAAATCAGTCTTTAAGACTTATAAGGTATTTGAGGTTGACGGAAAATGCATTTATCGCTACATGGTACAGAAATGACAAAATAAATTATTTGGTACTTGCATTTAATGCTATAAAATGTAGAAGAAGAATGAGAGATAAAATATTTTTCTTTTTTGCTTGTGTTTTAATGGCAATACTACAACCACAATCAATTTTAGATGAATAAACGTATGAATTCATTGCTTTTTACTGGTGCATCAGGTTACATTGGCTCAAAGGCATTGCCGTTATTATTAAATAAGTATTTTGTTGACACATTAAGTGTTTCTGATTCTTCTTCATATAATGTTAATTTGGCGTATCAGGTACCTAAACTTAATAAACAATATAGTATTGTCCTTCATGCGGCAGGTAAAGCGCATAGTATTCCTAATTCTGAAGGGGAAATACAATCTTTTTATGATGTTAATTATCATGGAACTAAAAATCTTTGTATAGGGTTAGAAAAATATGGGTTACCTCAATCTTTTATTTTTATTAGCACAGTCGCTGTATATGGTTGTGAATTTGGTGAACTGATAACAGAAGATTATCCTTTGAGTGCGGTAACACCGTATGGGAAAAGTAAGATACAAGCGGAGGAATATTTATCGGAATGGTGCGAGCGCTATGGTGTGTTATTGATAATATTGCGCCCTTCGCTGTTAGCGGGCAGTAATCCTCCAGGAAATTTAGGGGCTATGATTAATGGGATTTCTGCGGGAAAGTATGCCAGCATTGCAGGTGGTAAAGCAAGAAAAAGTATTGCAATGGCAGAAGAAATAGGTCGATTGGTACCTCATTGTGAGGGTAAATTTGGTATTTTTAATCTTTGTGATGACTATAATCCTTCTTTCAAAGAATTGGAAGAACTGATCTCAAGGCAGCTGGGCAAACCAGTGCCTATTAATATTCCTATTGTAATAGCAAAAGGCTTGGCAAGGATAGGGGACTTATTTAATTTATCTGTAATGAACTCTCAGAAATTGTCTAAAATAACACATTCATTGACTTTTTCAAATGAAAGGATAAAAAAAGAGCTGGGATTTACTCCTGTTGATGTATTAAGTAATTTTTCAATTTATTAGGGTTTTGGGGTGATATGATTCGTTTTTTTGATATATTATTTTCTAGTTTGGCTATTATTATTTTTTTCCCTCTACTAATCCCAGTTATGGTTGCTCTTAAACTGACAGGTGAGCATTATATCTTTTATGGGCAGGAACGGGTTGGGCGTTACGGCAAAAGTTTTAAATTGTTGAAGTTTGCGACCATGCTCAAGGATTCCCCTAATCTTCCAGGCGGTTTGTACACCAGCACGAATGATCCGAGAATGTTGCCTATGGGGAAGTTTCTACGTAAAACGAAAATAAACGAGCTTCCGCAGTTACTTAATATTTTTATAGGACAGATGAGTGTTGTTGGGTATAGGCCGACGGTTAAGGAGCACTATGAGGCTTATCCCACAGAGGCGAAACAAAAAATATACTATTCAAGACCTGGGCTTACTGGGATAGGTTCCATCGTCTTTAGGGATGAAGAGGAAATTCTTCTTCAAATTGAAGATAAGAAAAATTTTCACCAAAATGTCATTAATCCATATAAAGTTTTGTTGGAAAGCTGGTATGTGGAGCATAAGAGTATTGTCAATTATTTTAAAATGATTGCCGTCACGGTTCTTGTTGTTCTTAGGCCCAACGCAAATGTTTGGAAAAAATGCTTTGAGGGTCTGCCTCTGGTTCCGTTCGAACTGGGAAAATATATCTAGGCACAATAAGGATAATATAGTGTCAAACGTGTTGCCCCTCATCGGGCGTAGCGAGCCAATGTTTACTAGTGATGTTTCTTTTTACGGGAAAGAATTGTCGGATTTGGTTTCTTCATCCCGTTTTCTTGTCATTGGCGGTGCTGGCTCCATAGGTTCCGCCGTGGTGGGTGAACTGTTCAAGCGTAGCCCAAAGCTGTTGCATATCGTGGATATAAGTGAAAACAACATGGTGGAGCTTGTTCGGAATATTCGTAGCTCTATGGGGTATATCGATGGCGAATTTGCCACGTTTGCCATCGACTGTGGTTCCGATATTTTCGATTCCTTTATGCTGAATGGACAAGGGTACGATTATGTGTTCAATCTTTCCGCGCTTAAGCATGTGCGAAGTGAGAAAGACCCGTTCACCCTTATGCGGATGGTAGACGTGAATGTTTTAAACACGGATAAGACTATATGGCAGGCTCATAAAATGGGCGCAAAAAAATATTTCTGTGTGTCCACCGACAAGGCGACCAATCCTGTCAATATGATGGGAGCCTCGAAGCGCATAATGGAAATGTTCCTTATGCGCCGCTCCTTGGAGATGACGGTTTCCACGGCCCGCTTTGCGAACGTCGCTTTTTCCGACGGTAGTCTTCTTTACGGCTTTAACAGGCGAATGGAAAAAGGGCAACCCCTTTCCGCACCCGATGATGTGCGCAGGTACTTCGTGACTCCACAGGAGTCGGGGGAATTGTGTCTAATGTCCTGTCTGCTTGGAGAAAACCGCGATGTTTTTTTTCCAAAGCTCGATCATAATCTTAATTTGATAACTTTTAGCGAAATTGCGGAACGATATCTGCATTATCTTGGGTATGAACCGGTCAAATGTGCGACTGAAGACGAAGCCAGAAAACGGGTGCAAGAATTAAAGGCAAACAAGCAATATCCTGTGTATTTTTTTAAGAGCGATACCACTGGAGAAAAAGACTTTGAAGAATTCTACACCGAAAAAGAAAAGCTTGATATGGAGCGCTTTGACGCTGTTGGTATTATCAAGAATGAGGCGGCATACGAAGAGGAAAAGATAAAATTATTTGAAGATACGATTCATTACTTTCGGGAAAGAGGTCTGTGGTCACGAGCTGAATTGATAACTCTCTTTAATTCTGTGATATCGGAATTTAATCATCAAGAAACAGGTAAGTTCCTTGATGGTAAAATGTAGGGGACAAAATGAAAAAAGCCTTAATAACTGGTATAACGGGACAGGATGGCGCATATCTATCCGAATTCCTTCTAAAAAAAGGCTATGAGGTGCATGGCATCAAACGACGTGCCTCCAGCTTCAACACCCAACGCATAGACCATCTATACCAGGATCCCCATGTGGAGGGCAAGCGGTTTATCCTCCACTATGGTGATTTGACCGACACCTCGAACCTTGTTCGCATAATTCAGCAGGTGCAACCGGAAGAAATTTACAATCTTGGTGCCCAAAGCCATGTACAGGTTTCCTTCGAGGTTCCTGAATATACGGCGGATACCGACGGAATGGGTACTCTGCGCTTGCTGGAGGCGATTCGTATCCTTGGTATGGAAAAGAAGGTTCGCATATACCAGGCCTCTACGTCGGAGCTTTACGGCAAGGTGCAGGAGACTCCCCAAAAGGAGACCACGCCTTTCTACCCCCGCAGCCCCTATGCCGTAGCAAAACTTTACGCTTACTGGATTACCGTGAATTATCGGGAAAGTTACGGAATGTATGCTTGTAACGGAATTCTCTTTAATCATGAAAGTCCTATTCGTGGCGAGACATTTGTAACTCGTAAAGTCACTAGGGCAGTAGCTCGCATCAGCCTAGGCTTGCAGGACAAGCTATATATAGGCAACATTGATGCCAAGCGGGATTGGGGGTTTGCTGGTGACTATGTGGAATTGATGTGGCTAATGCTCCAGCAACCTGAGCCAAATGATTATGTTATGGCAACTGGCGTTACCACCACGGTTAGGGATTTCATCACGATGGCTTTCGAAGAAGTAGGCGTTAGCTTGGTATGGGAAGGGAAAGGTGTAAGTGAAAAAGGTGTAAACCAGAAGGGGGGTAAGGTTCTGGTGGAAATCGATCCGCGTTATTTTCGTCCTGCCGAAGTTGATTTGTTGATAGGCGATCCCTCTAAAGCAAAGCAAAAGTTGGGTTGGGAACCCAAAGTTGAGCTACCTGAGCTTGTGAAAATGATGGTGGAGGCAGATGTGAAACTTGCCCAGCGTGAGGTTCATTTGAAAGAAGGTGGATATACAACAGAAAATTTTTACGAATAAAGGCGGGAGGAAATTCATCTTATGGAAAAGAACGCAAAGATTTATATAGCTGGGCACCGTGGATTGGTTGGCAGTGCAATAATGCGGTGCTTGCAGGCAAGAGAATATACTAATCTATTGAAAAAATCCATTGGTGAACTAAACCTGCTCGATCAAGTAGCGGTTAATGCTTTCTTTGAACAGGAAAGGCCCGAATATGTTTTTCTTGCCGCCGCCAAAGTCGGGGGCATTGGGGCTAACTCAACTTATCCTGCCGATTTTATTTATGAAAACACGATGATCGGCTTTAATGTAATTCATGCCGCATATAAAACTGGGGTGAAAAAACTCATTAATCTTGGTTCGTCATGTATTTATCCAAAACTTGCGCCTCAGCCAATAAAAGAAGAATATCTTTTGTCGGATTTGCTTGAGCCTACTAACGAGGCTTATGCAATTGCGAAAATTAGTGTAATAAAACTCTGTACTTATTACAATAGACAATATGGAACAGACTTCTTGTCGGCAATGCCAACCAATTTGTACGGCCCTGGAGATAATTATGACCTCAATAGCTCTCATGTATTACCTGCCCTTATCCGTAAGTTTCATGAGGCGAAAGTTTCGGGATATGATCGAGTAACTCTTTGGGGGGATGGGGCACCTAGGCGTGAGTTTCTGTTTAGCGACGATCTTGCAGAGGCTTTGATCATGCTAATGCAAAATAATAGTACCAATGATTTATCGAACCCTGCTGGTGATTTTGTCAATATAGGTAGCGGTGAGGACTTAACAATTAAGGAACTGGCGGAAAAAGTTTGCGATGTGGTATATGCAGAAATGCCAGACAGAAGGTGTCGTATTGAATGGGATACTTCAAAACCGAACGGAACGCCACGAAAATTGCTGGATATTTCTAAAATTATCGCTTTGGGTTTCTCACCAAGAATAGGTTTGACCGATGGAATAAGTTTGGCCTATAAAGATTTTATTTCTGATATTCCAATATAGTTGTATCCCAAATTGTGAGGCGGCTCTGTGTTGCCACTATTTTCATTTTTGTTCTTTTGTTTTTAAGAATATTGGAACCCAAAAGAAAACTGGGAAAGGAAAAATGACCATTAACCATATTTTCATATTTATGGTTTTTTGGGGTATTTGTATAGTTTATGGTCGTAAAATGCGTATGCGATCATTTTAAAGAATGGACTTGTACTTGAGAAGGGTGTCTATATTATTGAGACGAAACCTCGTGGTTTTGGAGGAAACAATAATTCTGACTCTCTTTTTGCAGAGGCGGCTGAAAATTTGGAGTCTTCATTGTCGATAACTTTAAAATTATACGGTAGAAAGGCTGATTTGGATTAAGCGAAAAATAATGGCATATGATACCACGATAAAAGACTCATTAAATGATTTTAAATTTCCATCATCGCACATTCATGATGGGTCAGAATATATTGATTCAATAATATGTGCGTTATTTTACTCAAATATTATATCCAGCCCTTCGATTTTATTGCTTTCTGACATATCTTTTCTGCTAAAAATACGCCATCAAACTAAGGTGCTGTTGTAAAACTCCAACTGTAACGAGCGTTTCTAATGCATTGTTTTAAAGCTAAGTAGGCTAGGAGAGTTAATGTACAAACGTGTATTTTTCTTTGCGTTATTTACCCTTTGGGTTGGATCTGGGTTTTATGTGTTTGCCCAGAATGTGGCTTTGGCCCGTTCTAATCCTGAATATAGGGTAACGCCAGGGGATGTATATACTCTAACTTTTTTGGTTGGCGGCGAACTTATTTCGCATACAATAGTGGTGGATACAGATTACCGTATCCGTGTTGCGCATTTAGGGATTGTGAACGGGAGGGGGCAAACCTTTGTAGAGGTAAGGCGCAGAGTCGAAATTATTGTTACGAATAACCACCCGTTAAGCGGCCCGCAGTTGGTATTAACCGAGCCGGCGATGTTCAGGGTTTTCGTTAATGGTGAAGTTTATACGGCGGGGGAACGTTCCGCCTGGGGGTTAACCAGGTTGTCTTCGTTGGTCGATGAAAATCTAACCAGGTTTGCATCGACCCGCGATGTTTCGATTAGGTCTGCCAACGGGCAAACGCGGACATTTGATCTTTTCCAATTCTGGCGTTTTGGCAACCAGATACAAAATCCTTACCTTCGGCCTGGAGACGTAGTTACATTTAACCGGGTTAATCGAAGTGTTGCCATTCGTGGCGAAGTGGAACGTGCTGGAACATACCAGTTGCTGGCTGGGGAGAATCTCAGGGAATTGATAGAACTGTATGGCAGTAATCTTACGCCACTTGCGGATCTTAGCAGAATAACACTAACACGATTTATAGGTAGTGATGAAATTTCTGGGGATGTAATCCTATTGTCCGAAGATGATATTGTGAATAATTTTGTTTTGAAGCATATGGACATCATATCGATACCCAACATAACCGACTTCAGGCCTGCGGTTCCAGTTGAGCGAGTAGAACGTATAATAACGATTGAAGGGGCGGTCAGGCGACCTGGAACCTATGAATTAATGCAACATGAGAATCTGCAGGACCTAATAGAAGTCTACGGGGATGGTCTTACGCCTCTCGCGGATGCAACCAGAATAGAAGTGGTACGTCGCGTAAACAGCGAGGACATTTACGGTAACAGGCTATTTCTGACACTTGATGATTTAAAAAACGATTTTACTTTAGAGCATCTTGATGTAGTAAGCATACCTTCCGTTGGCGATCTATTGCCAGTTATGTTTGTTGAAGGGGCCGTGCGTGTTGGCATTGGTGGTGCTTATGATCTTGCTGTTACAAACCGACTAACAGTACGATTCCATGCTGGCGAAACCTATGCCGCTATGGTTCGCAGAAACAGGGATTGGTTTTCTGCGGTATCGGATGTCGAAAATGCGTACATTGTACGACTAACTGGGGAAATCGTGCCGATGAACCTAAATCTAGCTCTTTTCGATGCCACATATCGTGGCGAAGTTTTGGTTCAGCCACATGATACACTCATTATTCCATTTAGGCAGTTCTTTGTTACAGTGGCGGGGGCGGTTACGATGCCGGGCCGCTTCCCTTTTATTCCTGACCGTGGGTGGGAATACTATGTTGCATTGGCTGGCGGGTTTATTGCGGGGCGTAATGCCCGCGACAGTATTATTATAACCGATATTAACGGAAGGCGGCTAAGGTCAACAGACCCGATAACTCCGGAAACCGTCATTACCGCCAGGGCCAATCATCCCATGTATTTTTTGGGCCTGTATGTAGTGCCTGTTCTTTCGGTTCTTTCTACTATACTCACTGTCGTGTTGTTGGTCAGGTAAGAAAATTTTATGAACAAATACGGACGTGCCGGCTAAGGAGTCTTGATGAGTGAAGCTACTAAGAAGGAAGATGGCGAGATAAGCCTTATAGATCTTTTTGCCGTACTTTGGCGCAGAAAAATAATGATAATTGTTATTACCCTGGTTGCCATGATAGGCGTTGTCATCTTTTCTATTATTACTATTGTTCTGCCCCCCGAAATATCCCCTCTTCCAAACTTATATACACCTAGGGCTTTGATGCTTATTGACGACAGTGCGTCGCCTGGTGGGGCCATACCTGCGATGGGGGGACTTGCGGCTGTGGCTGGCTTTGGGGGAATAAGGACAGGTGCGACTTACAGCGATCTTGCCGTGTTCTTGTTCGGAACTCATTCATTGCTTGATTCTGTAATCAATGAGTTCGAGCTAATCGAACGGTTTGAAATTGACAGGGACAGATCTCCCAGAGCGGAAAGTCGCGATGCGCTAAGAAGACTCTTGCGGGCAAGCTTTGATGACAGAAGCGGCGTTCTGACTGTCAGCTTTACGGATAGGGATCCTGCTTTCGCAAGAGATGTTGTCAATTTTACCGTTATGTATTTGGAAAACCGTTTTGACATGCTTGGTCTTGACAGGAATAGGATCGAGCGGGAAAATCTGGAAACAAATCTTGTCAATGTTTTTCAGAATATTCTTCAACTTGAAGAGGAGAGACGAAGGCTGGGACAAGTGGCCCCTTTTGCTCCCATAGCTGCGGATATTGACAGGATTGAGATGGAGCTGATGGCGATGCGACAGGTTTATACTCAGCTTAGGGTGCAAAATGAGATGCTAATGATAACCATGGCCAGCGAAACCCCGATGTTTCAAATTTTGGAATTGGCGGAAGCTCCCGATAGGAAATCCAGTCCAAGTCGGGGAATGATTTGCATTATTGTTTCTCTTGCCGCCGGTTTTTTCTCGGTGTTTTTGGCTTTTGCTTTAAACGCTATTTCCAATATCAGAAACGACCCGGAAGCTATGGCAAAACTGAGGGGTACAACGGCATAGTGCCAGCTTGAACGTGTATAAAAAAGCCCCGTGCGACTTTGCCGTCCACGGGGCTTTTTTTCGGCCTTCTGCCTTCCGCCGTTACCTGTACAGCGGGCTCACGGCCCCCAAGTAACGCGAATAATCCTCGTAAATCCTGTCGTAAACCGCAACGGTTTTTTCATCCGGCGTAATCGTGGAGCCGCCTTCCAGCGCGACGTGCTCCTCGGCCAAATCCGCAATCGAAACCTTCCCCCCCCCTGTACCTGAGTTGTTCAAAAAACACCACAGCGCCTGAATCGCCCCGCCCATTGCGGCGGCCTCGGTTCCGGCGGGAATCCGCACAGGCAGGTTCATTACGTTGGCGGCGATGGTTCGCCAAAGTTGGCTTTTCGAGCCGCCGCCCGTCAGCCGTATTTCCTTCGCCTTAAACCCCAGCTCGTTAAACCCCTCAAGTCCAATCCTCATGCCGAAAATCGCCGACTCGAACGCGGTGCGGAAAAGGTTTTCCCGCTTGAAGTTCGCCGCGGTAATGCCGTTGATGCTGGCCCTGCCGTTGGGGAGGTTCGGCGTTCGCTCGCCGTGGAAAAACGGCAGCACGATTATCCCCTCCGCCCCCACCGGCGATTTTTCGGCCTCGCTCCCGAACGTCTGCAAGTCCAGGCCAAACATGGCGCGGAACTCCTCGCTTGCCACCGTGCAGTTCATGGTGCAAAGCAGCGGCAGCCAGCCGCCCGTCGAGGAGCAAAACGCGGCGAGGTTTCCCGTGGGGTCAATCACCGGCGTTTGGGAAAAACCGAACAGCGTGCCGGAAGTCCCCAAGCTCATCGCAAGCGAGCCGTCCCGCACCGTTCCCGTGCCGATTGCGCTCATCATGTTGTCGCCGCCGCCGGATGAAACCAAGGCACCCTCGGGGATGCCGTAAAGCTTTGCCGCGGCTTGGGATACCTTGCCCGCAACCGCGTCGGCTTCGACCAAGGGCGGCAGCCAGGATTCAAGCTCCGGCGAAATGAGCTTGCAGATTTGCGAAGACCATTTGCGTTCGCGCACGTCGAAAAGGGCCGTGCCGGAAGCGTCGCCGTACTCGGCAAAGTATTCGCCCGTCAGCAGGAAGTTGACGTAGTCGTGCGGCAAAAGGACGTGCCGCAGCTTGGCGAACGCATCCGGCCTGTGGTTTTTGAGCCACTGGATTTTCGGCGCGGTGTAGCCGGGGCGCATGGGCAGGCCGGCCTTGGCGATAAGCTCAGCTTCGCCGCCCGCCATCGCGGTAAGCTCCTCGCACTCCTTCACGGTGGAAGTGTCGCACCAGAGCTTCACGTTGTAGACCGGCTTGCCGGCTTCGTCCAGCGGCACAAGGCCGTGCTGCTGGCCGGAAACGCCAAGAGCGACAACCGAGCTTTTAATGCCGGCGTCGATTTTGTCGAAGCAGGCTTTCATGGCCGCGTCGTACCATTCGGCCTTTTGCTCCCTCGTGCCGTCGTTTTCCGCGATCATCTCGATGGCCGCCGACGATTCGGCCACTATTTTCCTGTTTTCATAGTCGTAAACAACGACCTTGCAGCTTTGGGTTCCCAAGTCTATTCCGCATACGGTTTTCACGCTACTCTCCTTAATTTCGCTGATGGTTTTAGAAGCCTATTATACACCGAAACCGCCGAATTAGAAACCCTTTTTGCAAAACCGGCCTATCTACCGCAGCAGCTTTGAAAGCGACGCGAGCTTTTCCCTTTTGATATTGGTGCCGGGCACCATCAGCACTTCCTTGGCGACCCGGTTTCCAAGCGAGGCGCACTCCCGTATCGGTTTGCCGCGTATCCAGGCGGAAAGGAAGGCGGCGCAGAAAGCGTCTCCCGCGCCTACCGTGTTTCTGGGGATGATGGCGAAGGTTCCTACGCGGTGGATGTTCCCGCCCGCAAGAACTATCGCGCCTCGCCCGCCAAGCTTGATTACGATTACCGGGAAGATGTCGCCTTCGGTCATGTATTTCAGCACCGGGCAGATTTCCCGCAGGATGAACGCCTCTTTTTCGCGCTCGCTGGCGAATTCCTCCACCGGGCCGCTTTTCCTGATGGTATTGTAAAACACGATGCTTTCGTCGGCGTTCATGAAAACTATGAGCGGGTAGTTTCGGCTGTACTGAAGAATGGCCTCGGTTTTTTCCCTGATCTGAAAGACCGACGCGGCGTCCAAAGCTATGGGTATGCCGTGGCGGCTGGCCAGGTGGAGTATCCGCTGCACAAAGTGGCGGCGGTCGAGCATGTAGCCGTCCAGCACCACCGCGTCCGCCCCAGCGATAAGCTCCTCGCTGACGTCGGCTTCGGCAAGCTCCAGCGCGGCGCCCGGCGAGGCAGCGATTCGGGTTTGCCCGCCCGCGTCAAAAACAAAGCAGACGCCCGTTCCGGCCCGGCCCGAAGCCATAAACGGAACAACGTCCGCCTCCCGAAGCTCCGCCTTGAAAACTGCGGCCAGCTCGTCGTCGCCGGCGCAGCCCGCAAAGGCCGATTTCGTGTTCAGCATGGAGGCGATTTTCGCCACGTTTGCCACCGCGCCGCCCGAGGCAATCACAAGCTCGGCCCCCGCGCCGCCGCGAAGCTTGCCAAGCATAAGCTCCGCCTGCTCCATGGGAATGTGCTGCACCGGCTCCGTTATCCCCAGGCCGTCAAGCCAGGAGGGATCGGCGGGGGCAAACACGTCCACCATCGCGTTGCCTATGCAGAGAAGCTCGATTTTTTTGGTTCCCTCGGTGTTAATGTTATCAGGCATCTGTGTGTTTTAGGCCCGCGCAAGGCCGGTCGGGCTTTGCGCGGGTTTTTGCAATTGCTTTCCCTGTCAGGGGTTGGCGATTATGTCCGCAAGCGCGGGGTTTTTCGCCAAATCGGCCTTCAGACCCTCGGCCCGCCCCTTGTTTACGTAACCCTTGTCTTGGAAGGAGTAGGTAAAACCGGTGTGGATGTCGTAGGTGCCCTTCACAAGCGCGAAAGCGTCCTCGGTCATCACAAGCTCCTCGTCGGTGGGGATGATGTAAACCGGGATTTTCGACTCCGGCTTGCTGATCAGCGTTTCGGCGTTTCGGGTGCGGGCCGCTTTGTTTTTCTCCGGATCGTAGGCAATGCCTATGCCCTCCAGCCCGTCAAGAATCAGGGCGCGCATGATCGGGGCGAATTCCCCCACGCCGGCGGTAAGAACCAGCGCGTCCACCCTGCCAAGCGCCGCCTGATACGCGCCGATGTACTTTTTGACGCGCCTGGCCTCGATGTTTTGGGCAAGATCCGCCCTTTTGTCGCCGGCGGCGGCGGCGTTTTCCACGTCGCGGCGGTCGGTGTACTGTCCGGTAATGCCCAAAAGCCCCGATTTCTTGTTCAGCGCCGCGTCAATCTCGTCGGCGCTCATTCCCGTTTTGCGCATTACGTAGAAAGGCAGCGCCGGATCAACGTCGCCTGAGCGGGTTCCCATTACGAGGCCCTCAAGCGGGGTAAGGCCCATGCTGGTGTCGAACGAGCAGCCGTCCTTTACGGCGTTTACCGAGGCCCCGTTTCCGATATGGCATATTATAAGGTTCGTTTTGAAAGGATCCTGCCCCAGCAGCACGGCGGCGCGTTTTGCCGTGTAAAGAAAGCTTGTGCCGTGGAACCCGTAGCGGCGCACCTGGTATTTTTCGAACCATTCATACGGAAGCGCGTACAGGTAGCTTTCCGGCGGCATGGTCTGGTGCCAGGCAGTGTCCATGATGGCGCAGTGCGGCACGTCCGGAAGCACCTTTTTCGCCGCCTCAATCCCCATGATGTTCGCCGGAACGTGCAGCGGCGCCAGATCCTTCACCTCGTGAAAGGCCGCCATGACCGCGTCGTCCACTACCACGCTCTTGGTGAACTTCGTTCCGCCGTGCACCACCCGATGCCCGACGGCCTTGATCCTCGACATGTCGTCGATCACCCCGTCCTTGTCGGTCAGGAGCTTGATGATAAGCCCCACCGCGTCCGTATGGGCAGGGCAGTCCTGGTTGATGACGGCCTCGTCCCTGCCCTTCACCTTGTGTTTGATGAAGGAACCGGCCAAGGTCACTTTTTCCACCACGCCGACAGCCAAAACGTCTTTCGTCTCCCAGTCAAACACCTGGTATTTCACCGAGGAAGACCCGCAATTTAGGGTTAGGATAATCATATCGCTAGTACCGCCTTTAGTTTGTTCCCTTTAATGTATCAGATTACGGCGACGGGGTAAACCCCGGCTTACGGCCTGTGATGGAACAGAGCTTGCCGCCATGCGCCGGAAACCGTAGGGCAGGAATCTGTTATACCCAATGCGGGTATGCCCTTACATTTCCCGGCTGACCACCTCGCCGCCTTTGCGTTTTGCCGCCACGTCCGTGTACCCCACGACTTCGCACCCGCGCGCCGTTACCAGGGCTTTAGTTCCCTCGGCGCTTGACTTGGTTCCGCCCCCGGCGGAAACCATAACGAGCTCAACCTTTTTGCCCGCGGGCAGCAGGTCGATCAAGCCGTTGATCGCGGAAACGGGATTGGCTTTCCAGACGGGCGACATGATTACGAGCCTGTCGTAGTCATCGAGCCGCGACCCAAGAGGCCGGATGGGCGTTTTCCTGCGTTTCCAGGCCCTGAACAGGCCGACAATAACGGAGGGCTTCTTTGCCTCAAGCACCTCTTCCGCGTCGGCTCCAAGCTCCGCCGCCTTTTTCGTCGCGAGGGCCTTCGTGTTTCCCGAATGGGAATAGTACAGGATCAACGTGTCCCGTTTTTGGTTCGATGGTTCAGGCATGTGAACCATTATGCCGATGGGCGGGCCCAATGTCAACAAAACCCGTCATTGGCAAAGAAAATCGGGACGATAGAAGGCCGTTTGCTCCGCATACTTGCGCGGGCAGCCCCGTCGATTGAACAAATCCGGGCTTCCGTATATACTGGCTGCATGGGTAAAACCTATGTCTTTGTGAACCAGAAGGGGGGGGTCGGGAAAACCACCTCGGCCCTTAATATAGGGGCGTACATCGCCGGGGAAGGGAAAAGGGTGCTGCTGGTGGACTTCGATTCGCAGGCAAACCTTTCCAGCGGCGTGGGCGCAAAACCCCAAAAGCCCGGGATTTACGAGCTGCTTTCCGGAAAAGTCTCCGCCGACCAGGCGATAAAAAAGACGGCCGTTCCCCGCCTCGACGTGATTCCCTCCAGCATCGATCTTTCCGGCGCGACGGTGGAGCTGATCGGGCAGACGAGCCGCAACCTGTTTCTGAAAAAAGCCCTTGCGCCGGTGAAAGACGCCTACGACTTCATACTCATAGACTGCCCCCCCAGCTTGGGCGTGCTTACGTTCAACGGCATGGTGGCGGCGGACGACGTGCTTATCCCCATGCAGTGCGAGTACTTCGCGATGGAGGGCCTGAGCTCGCTTTTGCAGGCCGTCCAGCGGATTCAGCAGACCCTGAACAAATCGCTGGGGATAGGCGGCATTTTCTTTACCATGTACGACCCGCGGACCAGGCTTGCGCAGGACGTGGTAAAACAGGTGAGCGCCTATTTCAAGAACAAGGTTTTTTCCACGATTGTTCCAAGAAACATCCGTCTTTCCGAGGCCCCTTCCCACGGACAGCCCATAGTGCTGTACGACCCGTACTGTTCGGGCGCGCGCGCGTACCAAAGCCTCGCGCGGGAAATTCTTAGCCGTGTTTCGCAAAACAATGAAGAAGGAGGGACCGACGATGTCGCGCAAGACAGGACTGGGTAGGGGGCTGGACTCCCTTATTGACGACGGCTTTGGCGAGGATTCGCAGTACGACTTTACGCCGAGCGTGCCCTCGGAGCCGGCGCCGAAACAGGACGCCGTGGTTAAGATACCGCTGGACAAGCTTGTGGCCAGTCCGGGCCAGCCCAGAAAGCATTTTGACGAAACGGAACTCCAGGAGCTGGCCGACTCCATCGCAAAGATCGGCCTTATCTCGCCGATTATCGCGGCGGACTCCGGCGACGGCACCTACATGATCATCGCCGGGGAGCGCCGAACCAGGGCCTCCAAGCTCGCTGGCCTTAGCGAGATTCAGGCCATAGTCAAGGACTTTACCGACGAGAAACGGCTTGAGGTTTCGCTTATCGAAAACATCCAGCGCAGCGACCTTAACCCAATCGAGGAAGCCGCCGCCTACAAAAACATGATGGACTTTTCGCGGCTGTCCCAGGAGGAGCTTGCGCTGAGGGTAAGCAAACCGCGCTCCACCGTGGCAAACGCCCTTCGCCTTTTGAAGCTTCCGCCCGAGATGCAGAAAAGCCTTGAAGGCAAGGAAATCTCCCCGGGCCATGCGCGGGCCCTGCTTTCGGTAACGAACCCCAAGCTGCGGGCAAAGCTGTTTAACGAAATTACCGAAAAAGGCCGCTCCGTCCGCGAGGCCGAAAAACAGGCCTCGCTGCTGAACTCCGCCCATCTTGGGGAAGAGGAAAAGCCAAAGGAAAAAACCGTCGCAAAACGCCCGCCTGAGATTGTCGAGATGGAAGACAGGTTTATCGAAAAGCTTGGAACAAAGGTGACGATAGACGGCGGGCTTGAAAAAGGCCGCATCTACGTCGACTATTACTCTATGGACGACCTTGAGCGGCTGTACGAAATTCTGAACGGATAGGCAAGCCTCACTTCAGCCTTCTTCCGCCGACCCTGGCTTTGAGCTTGGCGTAAACGCCCCTGAAAAACTCGATTATCGGCAGGATCATTACCGCGACGAAGCTCCCCGCGAATCCGTTGTTGTACAGGTTCAGGCCGCCGTTTATGTCGCCGATGAAAATGGCAATGGACACATGAAGAAACCCGGTGGCAATGCCCCAAAACCAGCCGTATTTGCCCGCGATGGGAGCCAGCCCCGTGGAAAACAAAATGGCAAGGGTGTTTACCGGGGCGGTGGGTTCGTGGTGGTTAAAGTGCACGGCGATTATGCTGCCGATTAAAACGGGAATCGTGTTTCTGAGGTGCTTGCCGGAGGCCGCAAAACCGGAAATCGTAAAAATCCCGCCAAGGATTGGGCCGTTGATCGGTATCCCCAGAAAGAGCATGACGACGGTTGACAGTATGCACATTATGCCGATGTTTTTGTAACACGAGTTTCCGTACTTGGAAAAATAGTCTATGTCGTCCGGGTCGCTTTCCTCCATGATTTTTTTGAGACGCTTGAACGATACCGCAGGCTTGTCCGTAATTATGCCGTAGGCGATCAGCGCGACCGCAATGCCGCAGGCAAGAATCGTTAAATAAAAAGTGTAGTCGGTGTTCCAGTAATTCTCCGGGACAATCTCCATGCCGATGCTTCGGAAAAGGCCCGCAAACATGGTCGCGATAAACCCGCCGGCGATTCCGCCGTTGTAAAGGCAGAAGTTGCTGTGCATCCGTTTTACGTATTCCGCGACAACGGGGAAAATAAACCCGACAAAAATTCCCGTGGCGTATGCGGCAAGAACCCTGTAGGGGGTAGTGGCCCCGCCTGAAAAAGCAACCTCGCTGACAATCGGCGCAATCGTCGTGCATATCATGGCATGGACTACAAGGGTGGAAAACTTTATTCCGGACACCCTCCCGTAAAGCCAAACCCCTGCCATTATAGGCAGCGTGTTGAACATGTTTTTGCCGAAAAGCGAGAACCCGATTGTAAGAAAAAGCGCGGCGATTATTTTTCCGTCCGGCGAACGTTTGTTTGCTATCAGCAAAAACAAATTGAAGATAACCAAAACCGCCGAGTTCACGAGCGCGGAGCCCAGCCCCGCCAGCGCAATATAGTCCGTTATCAAAACGCTGCGGGAGGTGTGGATTTTGACATAGCCCTGAAATATTTCCTGGGGCGAGTACAGCGCAAACGCGACGCCCATGAACAAGAGGCAGATGGCAAACATTATGTAGTAATCGACGGGGATTTTATACTTGGCGGCTCTTTGCATAAAATACACTCGCTCGATTCATGTATGAGTACATTATACGATACAAACGGCAAAACCGCAAGCGCGAACGTAGCCGGCTTGCCGACTTGTTTGGATGCAGCCCGTTATATTACGAATGAAATGATTTTTCGCTGAGACCGTAGCCCTCGTTTTCGATGTTCCCCGCCGGCTCAACGTGGACAACTATGTCGTAGACGTTTTCCACGCGCTCCTTTATGGCGGCCTCTACCCTGCAAGCTATTCCGTGCGCCTCCAAAACGGTTTTGCCTGGCGGCACCTCTATGTCGATGTCGATGTCCCAAAACCCGGCTATGCGTCGCATCCTTACGCGGTGCGGACGCTCCGCCCCATCAACCGA
>Ga0209755_10001282_pt1 | contig 40218 bp, 53 predicted proteins | sample TergutCo191P1_FD_187301 | JGI IMG/M metagenome (GOLD analysis project Ga0209755, IMG submission 187301) | Cornitermes sp. P1 segment gut microbial communities from Petit-Saut dam, French Guiana - Co191P1 (SPAdes) (version 2) | ecosystem: Host-associated > Arthropoda: Insects > Digestive system... | reverse complement strand
CTAGAGGTTAGAAGCCATAAGCCAGAAGCTAGATGCGAGTGCCTCTGCCTCTGCCCCTACCCGTCACCCCGCGCTTGATGCGGGGTCCCATCAAGCTCGCCGAATGACTTTAGAGCGAAGAAACGTTCGGCGAAAGCGAGGGGACCCCGCGTCAAGCGCGGGGTGACAGATGATGGAATGGCGTGATTGTGGATTGATTGGCTAAAACTTATTGGCTAAAACCTATTCTCGCACTTGCAGCAGGTCGATGGGCGGGCGGGTGCTTATGGCGACTGAGCCTGTTGTGGCACCAAGGGCGGCACCTGTAAAGCACATTGCGGCAAAGATTAAGGGGGCGTTTGCTAGGGCGTTTACGCCCAGGAGCTGCAGGGTCAAGAGTCCTAGGAGGGTGCCAAGCAGGCTTAAAAGCAGCTGTTCTCCGCATAGAGAGATTTGGGATTTTGCCTTGGGCTTGCCAAGCACCCGCATTATGGCGGCGTTTTTGGCGTTTTGGAGCATAATCATTAGGGACAGCCCTACGGATAAAAGGGCGGCAACCCCTATGGCTATGGGGTAGAGGAGCTGCAGCAGCCGCAGGTTTTGCTCCATAGGCTCAACGGCATTTCTAAGCTGGCTGTCGTGGACAAAAAGCTCAAGAGGGATATTGCCTATTTGGGATATGTTATTTCTTGGCAGAACGTCGGTCATTAGTTCATTAAGGAGGGTAATTTCCCTGTTTCTTGTGGTGTCGATGTTAATGCGCACGGTGGTGTATGTTGCAACCGCACTCAAAAGCCTGCCAGCCCGCCAGATGTTGATGGTGTAGTGGGGCAGCATGGCGTCAATGGGCATGATGATGGCACTGCGCCACGTGCCAAAGCGGTTGACACCGCGGCTTAAACCCCCTTCAAATGTGCCGATTATTTGCACATGGGTTCTTGGAGTTTCAAGGACAAGGTGCTGACCTAGGTAATATCCATGCTCATACAAAAAGCTTTGGCGCACCAAAATTGGCACAGGGATGATATAACCATCTTCGTCATGAAACCCATAAAACACAAAGTCTTCTGCCCCAAAGCCCTCGGCAAAATGAATTTCAACGTCATCACCAATAACCCCAAGGGCTTCGTCCATAACGCCTCTGGTATTTTCGTAAACAAAGCCATCAAGGGAGTTTACAGCAAAAACAAGGTCGGAGGTGAGCCACCATCCCTCGCCGGGCGTGGCAAAATCCGCAAAATCCTCCTCAGAGCGAACAAAGCCATGCACCCACAAAAGCTCCGCATAATAATCATCCACAAAGCCCGAGTTTAACAGGTGATTGGCACTAGCACGGGAAATTGACGCCTGTCCATAAAACTCCTGCCAGCCGAACAAAACCCGCTCATCATCAGGACTTCTTATTAAATCTGCACTTACAACAGTTTCTTCCCACAAGCGTTCGATTTCGTTTTCCGTAAAAATTATAGTGTGGTTAAGCCAGCCTAAAGAGAGGACAAAGCCCGTGATAATCACGACCACAAGCCCAGAGCGCAGCGGCGAGCGCAAAATGTGGCGGCTTGTATGTCTAAAACCTGCTTTGGTTGCAGCAAGCCTGCGCTTTTTAAGCGGTTTAAGTGAAACATTAAAATTTGAAGCAACAAAATGTGCAGGGGCAACTTCGGGCACAATGACTTTTGATTTTTTGAGCTTTCGCCGCTTTTGCACCGTGCCACCTTGAAGCTGGGCAAGGACAGGTCTGCGGACAATAATTATTCCAGAGGTAATGAGTATAATGAGAGCGACAACAGCAATCGAACTGCCCAAAGCCACCAGCCAGTACATCTCAAGCGAGTCCGCCCCTGCTTGGACAATCAAGCCGTCAATTAGCTCAAAAAAGCGGATGTCCATAGCGTCAATTGCTAAAAACCATGTATATGCTGCACCTATAATGATAAATGGGGTGCGAAGCGGGAAAATAGGCATGGAAACTTCGCTCCAAAGCTTGCGCATGGAGCTGCTTGAGCCCGGCAAATTTGCCGCGTTTTTGCGCCATGCTGCCACAGCATTCATCATTTCGCCAAAGGCAATTAAGGTTAGGACAATTGCAAGTAGCAAAAACCACGATACAATGGGTGCGCCCACAATGTCGTAATAATCCGCAACATAGTCCAAAATGCCCATTGTAAGAGCAAAGGCTTCAAGGGACGCGCTTGCTTGAGAAATGGCGAAAAACCACGCCAAAACCGAGCCAATTGCAATGGCTGGCAACCAAAAGATTAAGATGGGGGTGACAAGCTGGCGCAGGGTCTTACTTGAAGGCGAGCCAAGGGCACGAGAAATAGCAACGGTTTTAAGCCACTGGCGTAGGTACAAAAATACAACCAGCAAAAGTATAAACACAGATAAAATTGTAAACATGGTTAAATTTATGGTGATGGAAGTAATGATGGGGTCGGCAGCAGCGGCAAAATCGGCAAAGCCACTTTCTAGAAACCTTGGGGCAAAGCCAAGGACTCTAAGCTGTTCACCATAATTGGCTATAAACCGGGCTTCATAACGCGGAGTGTGCATTACAAAACTGTGCATGCCCGCCAAATGCGGTGCATCAGTCCAGCCAAAGCCCTCAGGCATAACCGACGAAGGAATGTACATTTCTTTGTTCAAAAAATTGTGATTTAGCATGCCGATTGGGGTGTTCCAATACACGCCCACAACTGTTAAAGTTAACTCATATGTAGGCAAATTTTGCCAACTCTCTGCATATTCAGTCACTGCCCACCAGCCTTGGGGCTGGGGCATCCACCAAGCCTCGCCGCCCATTGCCCACCAGCTTTCGGTGTCTTGGTCAATCCAGCTTGGTCGCGGGTTTTGGCGCAGGGTTATGGTGAATTCCTCACCCACACGCAGACCGCGGCGGGTTGCCATTTGCACAGGCACCACCGCAACAGGGTTTGCATTAAGATAATCCTCATGATTGATAAAACGTCCACCTGTCATCAAAGGTGTGGTGTCCAAAAGCCGCCCAGATAGAGGGTCTTGAAAGCGGGGCATCATTTCCATGCCCATAGTGCCAATAACCATCATGGAGCTTAAATTGTCATGGGCAAGGTCAATATCTTCTTGTATGCGTGAGTAGACATAAGTCATTTCTTCTTCATTTCTTGTATTTGCAGTGAAAACCAAGCCCTCGGTGTCGCGGGCGTCAAGGTTTAAGCTAAGGCTGTTTGCCTGAAATTCAAGCCCGTCTTGACCAATAAGGGGTCTAGCATACCATGTAATATACCCATGCCTTCCAGGCACTTGAGTGGCGCGAAACAGATACTCTGTTAAAGGCATAAAGTTAAAAGGATAGCGGTCGCCACCGCGAAATCTGTCAGATTCGTCAGGAGAAAGGGGTATGCGGACATCCAGCCTGTTAGTGACCTGAACTCTCCTGCCCCCAATGGTGTAAATTTGGCGGGCCAAAAGCCCCATGCCGCCCGCATCTCCTACAATAATCTCGCCAACTTCCAGTATAAGGTTTATAAAATCAAAATCATCCCCCCGCACAATTTGTGGACTGTGCTGGTTTATTCTAACAGTTGCGTAAAAATAAAATTCAAGTGCTATAATGCCAATATCCTCCACGGCAGGCAAAAATGACGTGGCTGTGATGCCGGCAAGGCGGCCTGTGGTGTTTATTCTATCTTGCAAAATACCTTGCACAAAGACCCTTTCATCAACAAAATTAACAAGAGGGCTGTAACGAACAATGGCAGCAGCCTCAGTGACATCCCTGTCAAAGCTGATGTTTTGGGGATTTATAGGTGCTAAAAAGCCAATGGACTGATAAGAATCTGCAATGCGGTCAAGCTCACGTGTGACAATGACATATTCCACCACACGCGCCACAAAAGCAAAAGAAGCTACAATCATTAAAAGTGCCAATAGCAATGTCCGAGCAGGTTGGCGCAAAACAGACCTAATAAACACACTTTTCCTCATTTTTTCAACCCCCTTTTTTACATTTTACACTACATAAAGCAAAATGTCAAGAAGTTTTTTTACAATTGCCACTTACTGAAAATTGTGTTATACTTATTAAAAAGAGGAGGGCATATTATGGACAAAATTAAAATGCTTGCTAAGATAATAAGAGAGAGCGAGAGAATTGTGTTTTTTGGCGGGGCGGGGGTGTCTACAGAAAGCAATATCCCTGACTTTCGCTCGGAAAAAGGGCTTTATGCTGCCAGAGAGGTGTATGGGCATGAGCCTGAATATTTGCTAAGTGTGGATTGTTTTGAATCCGACACAGAGCTGTTTTTCAAATACTACAAAGAGAATATGATTTATGCGGATGCTGTGCCAAATGACGCCCACAAGGCACTTGCAAAGCTTGAAAAGATGGGCAAACTGAGCACTGTGGTGACCCAAAATGTGGACGGGCTGCACCAGGCGGCAGGCAGCCTTAATGTTCTTGAACTTCATGGTGCCAACAGCCGTCAATACTGCGTGTCATGCGGCAAAAATTATGAACTTGCCTATATCCAAAACAGTGAGGGGCTTATTCCCAAATGCAGCTGCGGCGGGACGGTGCGCCCTGATGTGGTGCTATATGGCGAGCAGCTAGGCTCAGCAATTGAGGACGCCGCCCGCGCTGTGATGGCGGCGGATTGCCTGATTGTGGGCGGTACATCCCTAGCAGTCTATCCCGCCGCGGGGCTTATACGCTATTTGCCAAAAGGCGGCACCCTGGTACTCATCAACAAAGGCGAAACGCCATATGACAACCACGCAGACCTAGTCATCCGTGAAAGCATTGGCGAAGTGCTGTCCGCCGCTCTAAATTGCCTGTCCTAAAATATACATGTCCTTCATATACTGTTTTGTAATCAAAAGAGTGTAAGGAGGATATTTTTATGGATTGGCACGGTTTGGATTCTAGGCGTGTGCTGGAGAATTTGGGGACAAGCTCCGCCCGCGGGCTTAGTGGCGACGAGGCTCGCCGCAGGCTTTTGGATAATGGACCAAATGCCTTGAGCCAAAAGGGCGAGGCTGGGCTTATTGTCCGTTTTTTTGCGCAATTTAAGGATTTTATGGTGATTATACTTTTGTTTGCCGCCGGGCTTTCATGGCTTGCCGGGCGTTTGGCTGGCGAGGAGCGCATCACCGATAGCTTGATTATATTGTTTATTGTTGTGCTAAATGCAATACTGGGCGTGGTGCAGGAAAGCCGCGCCAAAAAGGCTTTGGAGGCACTTAGGGAGATTTCTCAGCCTGAGGCTAAGGTCATGCGGGACGGGCAGGTGCTGGTGATTTTGGCTGAAGACATTGTGTCTGGTGACATTGTTTATCTGGAGACGGGGGACGTTGTTCCCGCAGATTTGCGCCTTGTCAGCGTGTCCAATTTGCAGGTGGAGGAGGCGTCGCTGACTGGCGAATCTGTGCCTGTCCAAAAGGACGCCCATGCCACTTTCAGGGCTGACGCGCCCCTTGGTGACAGGCTTAATATGGCGTTTTCAGGCTCGTTTATTACATATGGGCGTGGCGTGGGTGTTGCGGTCGCCACTGGCATGGGCACAGAAATCGGCAAAATTGCCACTCTCATATTGGAAGAAAAGTCCCCCCCTACTCCACTGCAAAAAAAGCTTGCAGGTGTTGGCAAAATGCTTGGAATTATTGCCATTATCATATGTGGGGCAATATTTGGACTGGGGATTTGGCGTCAGGTGCCTGTCCTTGACATGTTTGTGACAAGCGTTTCTTTGGCTGTCGCTGCCATTCCTGAGGGGCTTGTGGCAATTGTTACCATTATGCTTGCAATTGGCGTAACCCGCATGGCGCGGCGAAATGCCATTATAAGAAAGCTGCCTGCTGTGGAGACCCTAGGCTCTGCCACCGTGATTTGTTCGGACAAAACAGGCACTTTGACCCAAAATAAAATGAAGATTGTTGAGATTTCAAACGGTAAGTCAGTGCTGAAAAAGGACTCTGCTGATGCTATAGAGATTATCAAGCTTGGCAGTTTGTGCAATGACTGTTTTGTGACAGATGGCGTGGTGACAGGGGACCCCACCGAGGCTGCGTTTGTGACGGCACTTCTTGAATACGGGCTGAATAAGGAGCTTCTTGAGGGGGCAAAACCCCGTGTTGCCGAGCTCCCCTTTGATTCTAAGCGCAAGCTAATGACCACTGTCCATAAAGACGGAGACGGATTTTTGGCAATTACCAAAGGTGCCCCTGATGTTCTTGTAAATTTATGTAATTTAACCGACGCCAAAAAAAGAGAAATTCTTGAGCACGTGGCGAAAATGGCAGACAAGGCACTGCGGGTGCTGGCTGTGGGCATTACAAGATTTAACAGGCTCGAACCAAGCTCGAATCTAGAGAAAAACTTGACTTTTGTGGGGCTTGCAGGGATGCTCGACCCGCCGCGGCCTGAGGTGCGCCAAGCGGTGGCAATTTGTAAAGATGCGGGAATCCGCACAGTGATGATAACAGGTGACCATGCCGCCACCGCACTTGCTGTGGGACGCTCAATCGGCATCACAAGCGGGCACGACACGGTGATTACAGGTGAGCACCTAAACAAAATGACTGCCGAAAAGCTTGAAAATGCAATTACACACACAAATATTTTTGCAAGGGTGTCCCCTGAGGACAAACTGCGTATTGTGCGGGCTTTTCAGGCTCAGGGGCACACGGTAGCTATGACGGGGGATGGCGTAAACGACGCGCCTGCCCTAAAAGCTGCCGATATAGGCTGCGCCATGGGCATACAGGGCACATCCGTAGCAAAAGCCGCCTCAGACATCATCCTCACAGACGACAACTTTGCCACAATAGTATCAGCGGTGCGAGAGGGCAGGGGAATCCTCACAAATATCCGAAAAGCCGTCCATTTCCTGCTGTCCTCAAACATAGGTGAAATTATCACAATCTTTGTAGCAATCCTTTTGGGCTGGCCTGTGCCCCTTTTGGCAATCCACCTTCTGTGGGTAAACCTTGTAACCGACTCGCTGCCTGCCATTGCCCTAGGGCTAGACCCTGCCGACCCCACAGCCATGCAGGGCAAGCCCCGCTCAGGCACATCCCTGTTTAACCGCCGCCTGTGGCACAGAATTTTCCTTGAAGGTGCCATGATAGGCATGCTCTCCCTTTTAGCCTTTGCCATAGGCTATACCCTAATTCCGGGAGCAGACCCGGTGAGCACAGGGCGCACCATGGCATTTGCCACCTTATCCTTGTCCCAGCTGGTCCACGCCTTTAATATGCGCTCGGAGCGTTCAATCTTTAGCATCAAAATCTTTGAAAACCGCTATCTGGTGGGTGCGTTAATTATCGGCACAATCCTGCAAGTAGGGGTAATCTCCATCCCGGCTGTAGCAGCCGTTTTCCACATCAACCCACTCACAGCCCAAGCATGGGGCATAGTGGCAGCCCTTTCTCTCCTGCCAATTGTAATTGTAGAAATAGAAAAGGCAATATTTGCAAGAATTGATAGAGGGAAGGAAAGGTGATGGATGTTTTGTAAATGCTGAGATTGCGCCACTTCCACCGCTGTCACCCCGGGCTTGACCCGGGGTCCCCTCGGTTTAGCCGAACGTTTCTTGGCTCTAAAAGTCATTCGGCTATCTTGAGGGGACCCCGCGTCAAGCGCGGGGTGACGGCGGTTGAGCCAAGCGTGGGTACGGGAATACAAAAAAGACGACCGCCTTGGTCGTCTTTGTTATTATACCAATTCAATATAAACTTCCTCTGCACCGTCACCTTTGCGCATACCAATTCTGATAATGCGGGTGTAGCCGCCGGGGCGGTCTGTGTATTTGGGTGCTATGTCAGTAAACAGCTTTTCAGGCATGTTTATGGACTTTGAGAGGGTACGCTTTTTCTTGCCATCAACTGGCACTTCTGTGACAGGATAAAGGATTGAAAGCATCTTGCGGCGGGCTGCCAGGCGCGAGGGGCTGTCCACTCGCACAGTGCGGGTGATTTCCTCAGTAATGTCAACCTTTTTGCCGTCAACAACTTCCTTCATACGGCGTCCTGCAGCATCCTTTTTGGGCACGTTAAGGGTTTTGGTAACTTCTGTAAAGTTATCAGCCTCTTTAACCGCGAGGGTAATTAGCTTTTCAGCCATTTTGCGCACTTCTTTGGCGCGGGTCACAGTGGTCTTAATCCGCCCGTGGTACAAAAGGTTGGTGGTAAGATTCCTGAGCATCGCCTTTCTTTGGGTGGATGTGCGCCCCAATTTTCTATTTTTTGCCAATGTAAAAACCTCCAGTCTTAATAATGAATAATGAAGAATTAATAATGAATAATTTAGTTAGTTTGTCGCAATCGCAACCACTAGACTAAATCAATTATTCATTATTCATTATTAATTATTCATTGCGAAGCCTATACTTCTTCACCGGGGCGCAAAGATAGACCAAAGTCATTAAGGCGGTTTAGAACCTCCTCAAGGGACTTGCGCCCTAGATTGCGCACTTTTATCATTTCATCTTCGGTTTTGCTAACTAGGTCCTCAACAGTGTTGATTCCTGCACGCTTTAGGCAGTTGTAGGAACGCACAGAAAGGTCCATCTCCTCGATAGACATCTCAAGCACCTTTTCTTTGTTGTTATCCTCTTTTTCAGTCAGCACAACAGTTTCTTTTGCGTTGTCTGTAAGGTTTATAAACAAGTCAAGGTGTTCGTTGAAGATTTTAGCACCAAGCGAGACCGCCTCGTCAGGGCTTATTGTGCCGTTTGTCCAAACTTCAAGCGTTAGCTTGTCATAGTCGGTCACTTGCCCAACACGGGTGTTGTCAACCTGAAAATTTACACGTTTTACAGGGGTATAGATGGAGTCCATGGGGATGATGCCAATGCCCTGACTAATCGCCTTGTTTTTTTCAGCACTAATATACCCTCTGCCGCGGGTAATGGTCATCTCCGCCATGAAGTTCGGGGACTTGCCCGAAAGTGTGGCTATGTGCAAATCGGGGTTAAGAATTTCCACATCTGCGTCTAAAATTATGTCGCCAGCCTTTAGCTCCCCGCTTGTCGTGGCTTCGATGCGGGCGCGCTTTGGCTCGTCATACGAAGCGGTGTTTTTAATTGCAACATTTTTTAGATTAAGGATAATCTCACAAACATCTTCCTTGACACCTTCAATGGTGCCAAATTCGTGCAATATCCCATCTATTTTGATATTTGAAAATGCAGCCCCAGGTAACGACGATAGCAAAATCCGACGCAAGGAATTTCCAAGCGTGGTGCCATAACCCCTCTCCAAAGGCTCAACAACAAAACGACCATAAGTGGCATCGTCTTTCATTTCCACAATCTCAATATGAGGTTTCTGAAATCCAACCAAAATTTAACCCTCCCTCTAAATCGTTTTTACTTAGAGTATAGCTCTACAATAAAGGTTTCATTCACAGGAGTGTCAATTTGTTCCCTTGAAGGCAAAGAAATTATGTTGCCTTGAAGGTTTTTGACGTCTGACGACAGCCAAGCTTCGACCCTGCGCCCCTCGGTGGCGGCAACAATGTCTTTGAAGCGGACCGAATCCTTGCGGGACTCACTCACGGCAATGTTATCACCGGGCTTTGTGTGAAAAGAGGGGATATTCACCTTTTTGCCGTTTACAGTGATAAGCTTGTGGGAAACCAATTGGCGGGCTTCTCTACGGGTGCGTGCAAGACCAAGACGATAAACCACGTTGTCAAGGCGCATTTCAAGGAGCATTAAAAGGTTTTCACCTGTAATGCCCTCGCGCATCTTGGACGCTCTATCATAATATTTTCTAAATTGCTTTTCTAGCACACCATAGCAAAATTTTGCCTTTTGCTTTTCTTTCATTTGTAGACCGTACTCTGACACTTTTTTGCGCATCATAGGCGGCTTTTTGCTGCTTTTTTTTGTTGACCCTGTGAAGGCGGCTTCTATGCCAAGGCTTCTAGCACGCTTCATTACGGGCGTTCTGTCAATTGCCATTTATAGTCTCCTCCTTCATCAAATACGACGCCTTTTTGGCGGTCTGCAACCATTATGGGGTACTGGGGTTACGTCTTTAATCATTGTAACCTCAAGGCCCGCTGCTGAAAGTGCGCGGATTGCGGCTTCGCGGCCCGAGCCTGGGCCTTTAACATAAACCTCAACTGAACGAAGCCCAAATTCCTTAGCAGCCTGAGCTGCTGAATCTGAGGCCATTTGAGCCGCGTAAGGTGTGGACTTTCTGGAACCTCTAAAGCCAAGGCCACCAGCGGACGCCCAACACAATGCGTTTCCATTCATATCAGTAATGGTAACAATCGTATTGTTAAAGGTAGCTTGAATATGCACCTGTCCAAAGTTGACCACCTTTTTTTCGCGGCGTCGTCTGGTGGTACCTCTTTTAACTACTTTTTTTGCCATTTAACGACACTCCTCCTTACGCAAACGCTTTGCGTTTGCAAATAAATAATAATTAATAAATGATAAATAATTATTAATTACTTCTTCTTGTTTGCTACTGTACGTCTTGGGCCTTTTCTTGTGCGGGCGTTTGTTTTGGTGCGTTGTCCGCGCACTGGCAGGCCTTTTCTGTGGCGGATGCCTCTGTAGCAGCCTATTTCTGTTAGGCGTTTGATGGAGAGGGCGATTTCTCTACGTAGGTCGCCTTCTACTGTTTGGTTTTTGTCGATTGCCTCACGGATTTTGGCTACTTCGTCGTCCGTTAGGTCTCTTACTCTTGTATCAGGATTAATACCTGCGATTGTTAGCAGTTTGTTCGAGCTTGAACGACCAATGCCGTAAATGTACGTAAGTCCAATCTCAACACGCTTTTCGCGTGGCAAATCCACACCTGCAATACGAGCCATTGTATACCTCCTCCGTTTTTATCCTTGTCTTTGTTTGTGCTTGGGGTTTTCGCAAATCACGCGTACAGCCCCTTTTCTTCTGATAACTTTGCATTTTTCACACATTGGTTTAACCGATGGTCTTACTTTCATGATTTTTCCTCCATTTCGGACGTTTTGAGCGTTGTCGCTCCTACGTGCTGGCGTTTTTTATTTATCACGCCAGATAATTCTGCCCTTTGTAAGGTCATAAGGTGACATTTCCACCAAAACCTTATCTCCGGGAATAATTCTAATAAAGTTCATTCTAAGCTTGCCTGAAATGTGAGCAGTTATAATATGCTTATTTTCAAGCTCAACCTTAAATGTGGCGTTGGGGAGCTTCTCCACAACAATGCCCTCAACCTCGATACCGCCGTCTTTAGCCATGGGATAATCCTCCTTCAGCCCTTTTAATAATTTTGCGGATATGGGCGTCATACGCCCAGTCAGCTTCAGCCACATAATTTGTATGCTGAATATGCTTACGTTTTTTGCGCTTTGGACCCTCAAGGCTTCGTCCTTTGCCGTCAGCCAAAAGTGCGTAATCGCCCTCAACTCCAACAACAACAAACCACTGCCCTTTGTCCCTACCCGCTTTTGAAATTACAATTTGTCCAATTTTTAATGTGTTCATATTGTTAAAATCTCAGGTTCTCCATCTGTAATAAGCACGGTGTTTTCGTAGTGCGCCGCCAGCGAGCCGTCTTTGGTGACCACCGTCCAGCCGTCAGAAAGAATCTCAACTTCATGACTGCCAAGTGTGACCATAGGCTCAATGGCAATGGTCATCCCTGCCTTTAGCCTTGGACCCCGCTTTTTTTGGTTAAAGTTGGTGATTTCGGGTTCTTCATGAATTTCAGCCCCAACACCATGCCCCACAAACTCGCGGACAACCACAAGCCCTTGCGCAACAACATATTCCTCAATTGCAGTAGAAATGTTATTCACAAAATTAAGCGGCTTAGCAAACTTTACACCTTCATAAAAGCTTTGACGGGTGACATCAATCAAAAACTGTGCTTCCTCGGAGATTGCGCCCACACCGTAGGTGCGCGCCGCGTCCCCATGAAAGCCGTCTTTATAAGCACCGATGTCAACACTCACAATGTCGCCGCTGTTTAGCCTACGAAAGTCACTCATACCGTGAATAACTTCCTGATTAACCGATATGCAAATCGAGCGGGGAAAGCCGCGGTAGCCCTTAAAACTGGGGGTTGCCCTGTTTTTTTTAAGCAGAGACACCACCGAGTTTTCAATCTCTCTAGTGGATATGCCAGGGGCAATTATTTTTGCCAAAAGCTCGTGGGCTTCCTTCACAATGCGCCCAGACACCCGCATTTTTTCGATTTGCGCTGCGTTTTTAATAATGATGGCCATTGAACTTTTCTTCCAATTCTTTTATTAGGTCTGCCGAGATTAGCCCTGCATCCCCTACACCGCTTTTTTTAATCAAGACGCCCCGCCTGCCGTAATAATCAATGATGGGCGAGGTTAAGTCGTGGAAAATTCGTAAGCGATTTTTGACTGTCGCCATGGTGTCATCAGGACGCTGGGTCAAAAATGCCCCGCATTTGTCACAGATGCCAAATTTGGCAGGAGGCAAAAACACCTCATGGAACATCATGGTGCACTCAGGACACACAAAACGCCCTGTAATGCGCTGAATAACCTCGTCATCAGGCACTTCGATGGAGATGACCACGTCAATAGGTCTGCCAATACGATTGCAAATGTCGCTAAGTGCCAAAGCTTGGGAATAGGTGCGAGGGAAGCCGTCAAGGATAAACCTCTCCTCCTCAACCAAAACACCCTCCAAAATAGAGAGCATAAGCTCGTCAGGAATCAAATCCCCTCTGTCCATCAAACGCTTTACAGCGCGGCACACGGCAGAGTCCTTCTTGACCTCCTCACGCAGTATATCCCCCGTGGAAATATGCCTCATGGCAAAATGCTCAGTCAAAGCCTTGGCTTGGGTGCCTTTGCCAGCACCCGAAGCCCCTAAAATTACAACTCTCATAATATCCTCCATTGGAGGTTAGAGGTTAGAGGTTAGAGGTTAGATTAAGAACTGTAGCAATCTTTTCTAACTTCTAACTTCTAATTTCTAACATCTAAGATGACAAAAATCCTTTATAGTTACGCATAAGAAGCTGTGCTTCTAGCTTTTTGACAATTTCTAGAGATACGCCTACCACAATGATGATGGTTGTACCGCCAAAGCCAATTGGCACGCCGCCTGGCACCCAAATCATGGTAATCCACTCAGTAACAATTGGAATCATAGCAACTAAAGCGTAGCTTGTAGCACCAATCCAGCTCATACGCTTGATTGAGCGTTCAATAAACTCAACCGTAGGCTTGCCTGCGCGAATCCCCGGGATAAAGCCGCCGTTTTTGCGCAAATTCTCCGCCATTTCTGTTGGGTTGATGGAAAAAGATGCGTAGAAGAACGTGAAAGCGAAGATTAGCACCACATAAATCGGCGCGCCTATAGGTCCTGAAAGCCTTAGAGTGCTTGCAAGCCCAGTCAAAAACTCATTATTCGGCATAAACATCATAATTTGTTCAGGAAGCCCAAGGATGCTCATTGCAAAAATCATGGGCAGTACCCCTGCAAGGTTAACCTTGATGGGGATAAATGACGATTGCCCGCCATAATTTTGCCGCCCTACCATCTTTTTGGAATATTGCACAGGAATTTTTCTTTGACCTTCTGCAATTAAAACAACAAAGCCAACAACCAGCACAAATAGCACGATGGAAAGTGCCACCAAGATGGATTCGACAACGCCGCCTGTGGACACATCATAAAGTGTCATGATGCCCATTGGAAGTGCGGAGAGGATGTTGGCAAAGATGATGAAAGATGCACCATTACCAAGTCCTTTTTCTGTCAAAAGCTCAGACAGCCACATGATAAACATTGTACCTGCCACCATTGAGGCTATAGCCGCGCCATAAAACAGGAAGTTTTGCGCATCAAGGTGAAACGCGCTGCTCCATGCAAACACCATGCCGGCAGCCTGAAGCACAGCCATAACAACAGCCAAATAACGGGTTATTTGGTTAATTTTTTTGCGCCCCTCGGCACCGTCTTTTTTCATTTCGGCAAGCTTAGGTATTGCCACAGCCAAAAGCTGCATGATGATACTAGCTGTGATGTATGGACCAATACCCATAGCAAAAATGGTACCCCATTCACCACCAACAAGCATCCCTAAAAAGCCGCCGCCAGTGCCGCCAAAGTCTCCAAACAGCGCGTCCATGTCGATGCCCGGAACAGGAATGACAGAACCAACTCTAAAAATCAAAAGTACGAGCAAGATATAAAGCAGCTTAGCTCTCAGTTCCTTCACTTTCCAAGCATTTATAAATGTACCAAGCATTAAATCACCTCTGCTTTGCCGCCTGCAGCTTCGATTTTTTCTTTTGCAGATTCACTGTAATAGTTCACTTTAACATCAAGTTTTTTTGTTACCTCGCCTTGACCTAGGATTTTAACGCCGTCACGGGTGTTTGACACCAAGCCCTTAGACTTTAGTGCTGCAATATCCACCACAGTGCCGTCATCAAAAATCTCATTCAAAAGTCCTACATTAAGGGTGACGATTTCAAGGGAGTTGCGGTTTGTAAAGCCCCGCTTTGGCAAACGCCTAAAAAGCGGAAGCTGACCGCCCTCAAACAGCGGGCGTGTGCCGCCGCCTGAGCGGGACTTTTGCCCGTCGCGCCCGCGGCCTGCAAGCTTACCGTTACCGGAGCCATGACCGCGACCCTTGCGCCAAGCCTTAACTTTTGAACCAGGAGTTGGTTTAAGTTGACCTAACTGCATAATTCACCTCCAAGTTAAACTTGCTCTACTTTCACCAAATGATTAACTTTTCTTATCATACCGCGGATTGCGGGATTGTCTTGTTGTACCACATGGGAATTTATTTTCCCAAGTCCCAATGCTTTTGCGTTTGCACGCTGCTTGGGTTTGGTGCCAATCAAGGATTTTACCAAAGTAATTTTTAGCATACTTGTCAGCACCTCCTTATTGTGCAGTCAACTCATCTACGGTTTTGCCCCGCAGGCGAGCCACTTGTTCTGGTGTTTTAAGGTTTTTAAGCCCGTCAAAAGCAGCTGCAACCACATTATGCTTGGTTCTTGAACCAATACATTTGGTTACAATGTTTTTAATGCCGGCAAGCTCCATAACCGCGCGGACTGACGAGCCAGCGATAATACCGGTACCAGCAGGGGCCGGCTTTAACACCACATTTGATGCGCCAAAATGCCCAACATGACGGTGATATACAGAATCATCCTCGTTACGCTCAACGAAAATCATGTTCTTTTTGGCATCCTCGCGGCCCTTTCTAATGGCTTCTGTGGTTTCGGCAGCTTTTCCAAGGCCATATCCAACGTGCCCGTTGCCGTCTCCAACTACCACCAAGGCAGAAAAGCTCATGGTTCTACCACCCTTAACAACCTTGGTAACACGCTTTATAGCCACCACTCTGTCCATAATGTCCAGAGCATTTGCGTCTATTTTTTTTCTCATTGTTACCTCCTTGATAAATTAATGAATAGTTAATAATGAATAATGAATAATTTAGGATGTCTTAGTCACCCCGAACTAACTAATCATTATTCATTTTTCATTATTCATTATTCATTGCGGCACATCAGCCGCTAGAACTTCAGACCGGCTTCGCGCGCCGCATTTGCAAGTGCTTCAACTTTTCCGTGGTATTTATAACCACTTCTGTCAAAAACAACCTGTTCAATGCCCAAAGCCAGAGCTTTTTTAGCAACGGTTTCACCTACAGCCTTAGCAGCATCCACATTTGCAGTGCACTCAAGACCCGCTGCTATATCTTTTTCCATAGTGCTGGCGGCACATAGGGTGTGCCCTGCCACATCGTCTATAATTTGCGCATACATATGGTTGTTTGAGCGAAACACAGACAGCCTTGGCATTTGTTTTGTGCCAGATAGTCTGTTTCTAATGCGCAAATGACGCTTTTTTCTCGCAATCTTGCGAGCAGGTATTTTAATCATAAACTTTTACTCCTTCTCGCTAAGAATTATTTTTTACCAGACTTACCAGCTTTACGGCGGATATACTCGCCAGCGTACTTAACACCTTTGCCTTTGTAAGGCTCTGGCGGACGCTTAGCACGGATATTTGCCGCATGCTGACCGACCTTTTCTTTGTCAATCCCAGTTACGTGGATTTTTGTGTTCCCTTCAACAGTCGCCTCAACGCCCTCAGGGTCAGTCATTTCCACAGGATGGGAATATCCAAGGGTGAGGGTTAAAACCTTGCCAGCCTTAGCCGCACGATAACCAGTACCAACGATTTCAAGGGTTTTGGTATAACCGGCAGTCACCCCAACAATCATATTGTCAATTAACGTGCGTGTAAGCCCGTGCAAAGACTTAAAACGCTTCAAATCATTAGGACGAGTGACTGAAATAACAGCACCGTCAATCTCAATCCCAATGCCCGGCTCAAGCTGGCGGCTCAGGGTGCCCTTTGGCCCCTTCACAGTCATGTGATTGCCCGGGTCTAGCTTTACCTCAACCCCCGCAGGGATTGTAATAGGATTTTTTCCAATTCTTGACATAATCTTCCTCCTAGTGGCAAATCGCTTTCTGTCAATATGCGATTACCAAACGTATGCTAATACCTCACCGCCAACCCCAGCCTTTCTGGCTTGTCGGTCGGTTATAATCCCTTGATTTGTGGACACAATAGCAAGTCCAAGTCCGTTTAGAACCTTAGGAATCTCGTCATGTCCCGCATAAACGCGAAGTCCGGGCTTTGAGATGCGCTTGATGCCTGAAATTACCTTCTCGTTTTTATCGCGCCCGTATTTTAGGGTTATACGAATACTTTTAGTTGTGCCTTCGCCAACAATCTGATAGCCTTTAACAAAGCCTTCATCCACAAGGATTTTTGTAATATCCTCTTTAACGCGAGACGCTGGGATGTCCACTGTGTTGTGGCGCGCAGAGTTTGCATTTCTAACTCTTGTCAGCATATCTGCAATTGGGTCACTCATTGCCATTTAACTTTACCTCCTGTCAAGATATTTACCATGACGCTTTTCTAACGCCTGGAATCTGACCTTTATAAGCCAATTCTCTAAAGCAAATGCGGCATATGCTGTATTTGCGCAATACCGAGTGGGGTCTGCCGCAAATCTTGCAGCGGGTATATGCCCTAGATGAGAATTTCGGCTTTCTTTGTTGCTTAACAATCATTGCTTTTCTAGCCAAAGTCTTGACCTCCTTATCTAAGACGGATAACTATCGACCAAGGACGGCCGAGGGCGTCCGTCCCTACTGGTTGCGCTTAAACGGCATACCAAAGAGCCTTAGAAGTTCATGGGCTTCTTCGTCGCTTTTTGCCGTAGTCACTATAATTACGTTCATACCTCTGATTTTGTCAATCTTTTCATAGGAAATCTCTGGGAAAATGATTTGCTCTTTAATCCCAAGAGTGTAGTTTCCGCGCCCGTCAAAGGCTTCAGCGGAAACGCCCTGAAAGTCACGCACACGGGGCAGTGCTACCGAGATTACTCTGTCAAGGAAAGAGTACATCTTGTCGTGGCGCAAAGTGGTTTTAACACCAATGGGCATGCCCTCACGTAGCTTAAAGTTAGCAACGGACTTTCTAGCCTTTGTTACAACAGGCTTTTGACCTGTGATAATGGCAATGTCACCAAGGCACGCTTCCATGGCTTTGGCATTTTCCTTCGCTTCGCCAAGACCCACGTTAACAACAACCTTAACAATCTTAGGCACTGCCATTGAATTTTTATAGGAAAACTTCTCCATCATTGCAGGAATGATTTCCTTTTCATACATTTCTCTAAAACGTGTCACGTTAATTTTCTCCTCTCACGCCCTTGGGCAAGTACCAAGTAGCAGGAATTAGTCAATAACTTCTCCAGTAGTCTTAGCCACACGCTTTTTGACCTTAACGGACTTGCCGCCTTTGTCAACCATTTCCACTTGGAAACCAATGCGGGTGGGCTTGCCCTTATGAAGGTATGCTACATTGGAGATATGAAGAGGGGCTTCTCTTTCAATAATGCCGCCCTGTGGGTTTTGCTGGTTGGCTTTTTGGTGCTTTTTAATTTTGTTTGCACCCTCCACCAGCACTTTGCTCTTTTTGTGGTCCACCGAAAGTACACGACCTTCTTTGCCTTTGTCTTTTCCGGTGGTTATCACAACATTATCGCCGCGTCTAATTTTACTTGCCATATTGCATAACCTCCTTTATAAGACTTCTGGGGCAAGTGAGAGAATCTTCATGTATTGCTTATCACGAAGCTCTCTTGCCACAGGACCAAAAATTCTTGTACCTCTTGGGTTTTTGTCATCTCTTATAATCACGGCTGCATTGTCGTCAAAGCGAACGTAGGAACCATCAGGACGCCCAACCATCTTTTTGGTGCGCACCACAACAGCCTTAACTACCTCACCTTTTTTTACAACGCCCCCGGGTGTTGCAGCTTTTACAGAAGCGATAATAACATCGCCAACACCTGCATACTTACGGCCAGAACCGCCAAGGACGCGGATGCACATAATCTCTTTAGCACCTGAATTGTCCGCTGCGGTAAGCCTAGATTGTTGTTGAACCATTGTAAATTTCCTCCATTTCAGAGATTACTTCGCTCTTTCAAGAATTTCGACCATTCTCCAGCGTTTATCCTTGGATAGCGGTCTGGTTTCCATAACGCTTATTGTGTCGCCAATGCCGCAGTCGTTGTTTTCGTCATGGGCTTTGAGTTTGTATGTGCGTCTTACGATTTTTTTGTACTTAGGATGTCTGATGGCGGTTTCTACAGCAACAACAACGGTTTTATCCATTTTATTGCTAACAACCTTGCCAATCCTAGTTTTTCTAAGGTTTCTGTCAGTGGATGCTACTGCCACGTTCTACCTCCTTCCGAACTCGCTTCGCGAGTAATGAATAATGAATAATTATTAATGAATAATTAGTTGGTTCACTCAATTATTCATTATTCATTATTAATTATTCATTGCCTAAGCCGCGCAGCGGGTTAGGCCAAGCCTCGTTCTTTTTTGGTCATAACAGTTCTTATTCTAGCAATATTTTGCCTAACTTCTTTTATTCTTGCGGTGTTGTCCAGCTGGTTTGTGGCGTTTTGGAGTCTTAGGTTAAAAAGCTCCTTTTTTGCGTCCACAAGCTCTGTTTGAAGCTGGGCTCCAGACTTTGCTGTCAGTTCCTCAAGATATACTTTACTTTTCACCGCTTTCACCAACTTCCTTAATTTGTTCGGACGCCCGAGGGCGAGCGTCCCTACGCATCACGCTTTGCAAGAGCTTTTTTCAAAGCTTCAGCAGCTTTTTGGTCAAGCTCTTTATCGAGTTCTGTTTTTCCATAAATCTTGCACTTTACAGGCAGCTTGTGAACAGCACGGCGAAGTGCTTCACGCGCCACATTTTCGGCTACGCCATTAAGCTCAAACATAACACGTCCAGGCTTAACAACAGCAACCCAATATTCAGGTGCACCTTTACCTTTACCCATGCGGGTTTCAGCAGGCTTTGCCGTCACAGGCTTGTCCGGGAAAATCTTAATCCAAACATTACCGCCACGCTTGATATAACGGGTCATGGCACGTCTGGCAGACTCAATCTGGTTAGAAGTTATCCACCCGGGCTCTTTGGCGATAATGCCAAATTCGCCGTAAATTATGCGGTTTCCGCGCATAGCCTTACCCTTTGTGCGACCTCTAAATTGTTTACGTCTTTTAACTCTTTTTGGCATTAACATTAGCTACGACCTCCTTTTGGTGCTTGCGGTCTGCGCCCGCCGTCTTTGCCACGCCCGCCGCCGTCACGCCCACCACGACCCTTACGGTCCTGGCTTGATGCCGGAGGAATCTTTGGCTCCTCAGCTTGAGTGCGCCCTGGCAAAATCTCGCCTTTGTAAACCCAAACTTTCACACCAAGCTTGCCATAGGTAGTGTCTGCCTCTGCAAAGCCGTAGTCAATGTCAGCTCTAAGGGTTTGCAGTGGAATTGTGCCTTCGTGATATGCCTCGCTTCTAGCAATCTCAGCACCGCCAAGACGGCCGCTCACCATGGTTTTGATGCCCTTAGCACCAAACTTCATGGAGCGGGTCATAGCACCTTTCATAGCACGTCTGAAAGTGACACGATTTTCCAGCTGACGAGCAATATCTTCAGCCACAAGCTGCCCTGAAAGCTCAGGACGGCGCACTTCCTGCACATCTATAGTTGCTTTTTGCTTTGGGTCTTTTACAAATTTTTGAATTTCAGCTGCAAGCTCAGCAATCGCTTGACCGCTTCTGCCAATAACAATACCGGGCTTTGCCGTGTGGACAACCACACGCACGCGGCTTGATGTGCGGGCAATGGTTATTTTTGCCACGCCTGATGCAAAAAGCTTTTTCTTGATATACTTGCGAATCTTATTATCTTCAACAAGCAAATCTCCAAAACCCTTTTCAGCATACCAAACCGAGTCCCATTCCTTGTACACCCCGACTCTAAGTCCGTGGGGATTAACTTTTTGTCCCAAATTTTCACCGCCTTTTCATTATCGTTCGTTAAGATAAACACTTATATGGCTCATTTTAAGCTCAATACGGTTAGCACGCCCGCGACCCCTAGGGTTTAGGCGAAAACGTGAATAATGACTTGAGCCCCGATTGGCAATTGCATTTTCCACATATAAATTCCCAGCATCAAGGTTCATATTATTTTCAGCGTTAGCAACAGCAGAATCAAGAACCTTTAGGGCAATTTGTGCAGCCCGTCTAGGATTAAACGCCAAAAGTGCCCGCGCCTCGTCAATGCCCTTGCCCTTTATTTGCTCAAGCACTATCCTAGCTTTAATGTCCGAAATGCGCACATACTTGGCATGAGCCTGAGGGCGAGTATCCCGATTCTCCTTATTCCTAACTCTCTTATACTGAGTTCTGCTTTCTCCTTTAGGCAAAACCTTCTACCTCCTTTCAATCCGCGAGTTATCGCGAGCGAGAGCGTCTCTCGTCTTTAGTGTGTCCGCGGTAAGTCCTGGTTTGAGCAAATTCCCCAAGCTTATGTCCTACCATGTCCTCACTAATGTACACAGGCACATGTCTGCGACCGTCATGTACGGCTATGGTGTGGCCAATCATTTGCGGAAATATAGTAGAGCGTCTGCTCCAAGTCTTAATCACATTTTTCGTGCCAGCCTCGTTTTGCGCCTCAACCTTTTTCATCAAATGGTCATCGCAAAACGGTCCTTTTTTAAGCGACCTTGCCATGTCACTCCTCCTTCCTTACACTTTTGTAATCGGTATATACAGCTTCATGGAATCTTCATCATAAAACTCAAACGATGTGCCATGAGACCAATCATATCCATTTTCTGCCATCCAGTCGCCAGCGTGCCCAAAGGCGTCACCTAGCTCAGCTAAGGTTATGGAATACTCCAAATATTCGCCGCCTGGAATTGAAACAATGTCAAGCCCTTCAACCCTTACAGGACCACCGCTCTTTGGGAGTGCTCGCCCGACAATATAGTCCATATCCTGCATGCCGCGCATAACACTGACCCCGTAAGACCCAGGGCAGTCGCTGCCTAACTCATCAAGCTTTGCCATGCGCCCGTCAGCATAAATCGCTTCCCAAAACTTGGGGAGAGGGTTATCACTAGCAACAGCATCCATGCTGGTTTGGATTTTATAACCAGCAATGCGCATATCATCAAGCTTAGCAATCCTATTCTCCATGTTGTCCCCCTATTTACGCTTTTTACGGCGGCTGACAATGTATTTGTCGCTATGCTTGTTCTTTTTGCGGGTTTTGTAGCCTAGAGCCGGCTTGCCCCATGGAGTAACAGGAGCTGAGCGTCCAATTGGTGATTTACCCTCACCACCACCATGGGGGTGGTCGTTGGGGTTCATTACAGAGCCGCGCACAGTCGGGCGGATACCCATGTGACGCTTGCGCCCTGCTTTACCAATTTTTACAAGCTCATGGTCAGAGTTTCCAACAGAGCCAAGGGTGGCACGGCAAACAACAGGCACCATGCGGGTCTCGCCTGAGGGCAAGCGCACAGTGGCAAATTTTCCTTCACGAGCCATTAGCTGAGCGGAGTTGCCAGCCGAGCGCACCATTTGTGCACCCTTGCCAGGCTTCATCTCAATGTTGTGAATCTCAGAACCAAGGGGGATGTGGGTCATCGGAAGACAGTTGCCCACGCGAATCTCGGCATTTGGACCATTCATCAGTTTGTCGCCAACTTTAAGTCCTTTAGGTGCGATAATATAACGCTTTTCCCCGTCTGCATAAGTCAAAAGTGCGATATTTGCGGTGCGGTTAGGGTCATATTCAATTGTCTTAACCGTTGCCGGTATATCGTCTTTTTGTCTCTTAAAGTCAATTATACGGTACTTGATTTTATGACCGCCGCCTCTGTGGCGCACGGTAATCAGCCCCCGAGAGTTACGCCCCGAGTGTTTCTTCAAATGCACAGTCAACGACTTTTCAGGCTTGCTAGTAGTAATCTCTGAATAATCCAAACTGGTCATATGACGACGAGAGGGCGTATAGGGTCTGTATCTACGTATTCCCATGTATCTCACGCCTTTCATTGTTCATTATTAATTACGCCAAAGGCGTCCTACATTCCTTGGAAGATTTCAATATCTTTAGAGTCAGAGGTAAGCTTGATTATAGCCTTTTTGCGCGCTGGCGTTCTGCCGTATTTATAGCTTCTTGTGCGCTTTTTCTTGCCCATGACATTCATTGTGTTTACTTTTTCAACTTTTGTGCCCTCAAAAAGCTTTTCTACCGCCTCGCGCACCATGTTTTTGGTGGCTTTTGGGTGAACATAGAAGGCGTATTTTTTATCAGCCATAGCGTCCATGGATTTTTCGGTGACAACAGGCTTTAGAATAACGTCATAATATTTAATATCAGCCATTTTACGCATACACCTCCTGGATTTTGTCTAAGGCTTCTTTTGTAACTACCAAATGCCCGTGCTTTAGGATGTCATAGGCATTTATGGTGTTTACCCCTGCCGTTTTCACCCCGGGGATGTTTCTGGCAGACAGCACTTCGTTTTTATTATTGTCACCCATAACAATCAAGGGCTTTTTAACACCTAGATTATTAAGGACTTTTGCCATTTCTTTGGTCTTAACTTGGTTTAGAGTTAGCTCGTCCAGCACAAGGAGCTTGCCTGTGGCAACCTTAGAAGATAGTACGGACTTAAGAGCAAGTCTTTTAACTTTTTTGTTAAGCTTAAAGGAATAATCCCTTGGCTTTGGGGCAAAGATTACGCCACCGCCGCGCCATTGTGGCGCACGGGTCGTGCCCTGACGGGAGCGTCCTGTGCCCTTTTGTGGGCGTGGCTTTGCGCCGCCGCCGCGAACCTCGGCACGGGTCTTTGCGGACTGGGTGCCCTGACGCTGGTGTGCCAAATATTGTACAATAGCCAAATGCACCACATCTTCGTTAGGCTTAATGCCAAAGATTTCAGCGTTCAAATCAACCGTGCCAGCTTTAGAGCCGTCCATTTTATATAAATCAACAGTCACTGTGAATCCTCCTTTCATTATTACTTATTTTTCGTAGTGTTTTTAATGCTTACAAGGGAGCCGCGAGGACCAGGTACCGCACCTCTTACCAATATAATGTTACGCTCGGCATCAACTCTAACAACCTTTAGGTTTTGCACAGTAACACGCTTGTTGCCCATGTGCCCAGCCATTGGCTTGCCTTTGCGGACACGAGACGGGTCAGTACCGGGGCCCATGGAGCCTAATGCCCTCCGGTGCTTAGAGCCATGGCTCATAGGACCACGCCCGTAGTTGTGACGCTTAATTACGCCTGCAAAGCCTTTACCTTTGGAAGTTCCGGTAACATCAACTTTGTCACCTTCGGCAAACACATCAGCCTTAATTTCAGCACCAACTTCATATGGGCTGCAATCTTCCAGCCTATATTCCTTCAAATGCCGCTTGTAAACCGCCGACACCTTATCAAACTGCCCTTTGTCAGGGCGATTTAGATAAACATGCCCACGCTTGTTAACACGCGCATCCCTAAATCCTACCTTAACAGCGTCATAGCCGTCATTTTCCACAGTCTTTTTCTGCACAACCACACAAGGTCCGGCTTCAAGCACCGTAACAGGCACCAACTGCCCATCTTCAGCAAAAACCTGCGTCATACCAATCTTACGCCCCATAATGGCTTTCTTGGGTTTTAACATTATTTTCCTCCTTCAGCGGAAGACGCTCATTCTTCGCAATGAATAATGAACAATGAATAATGAATAATTGAGGATGCCTGCGCACTAACTTTAATTATTCATTATTAATTATTCATTATTCATTGGAATCACGCCTTCTTGAAATTAATCTACATAATTTTTACAGTGATTCCTACCCCTTCTGGTAAGTCAAGACGGCTCATAGCGTCAACGAGTTTTGCGTTGGCACCTGAAATGTCAATCAGACGCTTGTGGGTGCGCTGTTCAAACTGCTCTCTTGAGTCTTTGTATTTGTGAACAGCCCTAAGGATTGTAATCACCTCACGGCGGGTAGGTAGTGGGATTGGACCTTTTACCGTAGCACCGTTTTTCTTTGCTGTGTCTATAATTTGTACCACAGACTGGTCTATGATTTTGTGGTCATAAGCCTTTAGGCAAATTCTCATTTTGTTACTTTTTTCAGCCACTGGATAACCTCCTCTGATTTAAATTTAAAAAGCCTTTCCTCATTGTATATAGTGCAAGGAAAGGTCGTCAGGGGAAATTTCACACGCACCCGTGCGTTTCATCTAGTAGTAAGATAAAAGCAAACAAAAGCTAAAGTTTTGCATGGGTTCGTGTTACAACCATCGCTGGGATTAGCCCAATCGCTCCCCGGAAAAACCCTGCAAACCCCTGAGGGACAGCAGACAACCTTCCGCTTCATCGCTTAGATGTCGCACACATTCAACCAGTATACAATAATCAAATTACTTTGTCAAGGGTTTTTTCGAAAAAAATTACATTTTTTTTGTTAGAGGCTTTGGTGTTTGTAAAATGCTGCGGGAAATCTCTTGAGGAGTTGTGCCCCCGTCACCCCGGGCTTGACCCGGGGTCCCCTCGGTTTAGCCGGATGCTTCTTCGCTACACAAGTCATTCGGCGAACTTGATGGGACCCCGGGTCAAGCCCGGGGTGACGGGGCCCGAATTAGACTGGTGTGAGTCCGAAATGGCAGTTTGGCGGGGTTTTGTAGGTTGTGAATAATTCTGTGGATAAGCTTCTTGACAATGATGATTGCATGGGTTATAATGACTTTTGTTAGCAAAATATTGAAACAAGGTTATGGAATTGGGTGAGATTCCCAGCAGTCCTGCTACCGTGATGGCTGCATTGTAGTTATAATGCAGCATAAGTCGGATACATATTTGTTTCATTTGGAAATCTGCCTACAGAGTATAGGAGGGATTTGTTGGGAGGTTGCCGCTAGGCTGTTCCCAAGGTTTTGACGTCCCTAAGCTTTGGCTTTTCGGGACTTTTTATTCGTAATCTGTAGGGACAAGTGTATAGGGGGAAAATGTGATGGCAAAGAAAATGGTTGTTGAGCGTAAGTTTACTAAGGATTTGCCTGTGTCAGGCAATGTTTATGAGATGTTTGAGTGGAAAAAGGTGGATGTGGTCTTGAAAGACTATAGCACAGGGGATGTGCTGACCAACATGCGCGGGCTTTTGTTTCCTGAGCATTATACCCAAAATGCCTGTGATATAGTTGCCTCTAAATATTTCCGCAAAAAGGGAATCCCTGAGACTGCTCATGAGGTGAGCTTGCAGCAGGTGGTCCACCGCATGGTTAATTTTTGGACCCTTTCTATGTTGGATACAGGGCTTATTGACGAGGAAACCAAGGCTATTGTGTATGACGAGCTGGCATACAGCATGGTGGCGCAAATGTGGGCACCAAACTCGCCTCAGTGGTTTAACACTGGACTAAAACATGCCTACGGAATCTCAGGCAGCGGCAGCGGGCACTTCTATTATAATGAAGAAACTAAAAAAGTTGTAAAGGCTAAGGATAGCTATACCCGCACTCAAGGCTCAGCTTGTTTTATTGTGGGTGTTAACGATTCTCTCCTTGGGGACAAGTCCTTGATGGACACCATGGCTACAGAGACCCTGCTGTTTAAGTATGGCTCTGGCGTGGGTTCGAATTGGTCCAATATTCGTGCCAAAAACGAGTATTTGTCAGGAGGCGGCAAGTCCAGCGGGCTTTTGAGCTTTTTGAAAGTTAGTGATAGAAACGCAGGAGCAATAAAATCAGGCGGCACCACCCGCCGCGCCGCCAAAATGAACATTCTTGACCTTGACCATCCTGAAATTATGGAATATATAAGCTGGAAAAGCCGCGAGGAGGACAAAGTTGCAGATTTAGGGCGTTTGGGCTACTCCGTCAGCATGGATGGCGAGGCTTATGACACTGTAAGCGGGCAAAATGCCAATAATTCCCTGCGGATTCCTGATTCGTTCATGAAGCTTTTGGGAGAAGAAGGGGCTATGTGGCAGACCCGCGGGCGTGTAAGTCCTGAGGTTGACAGAGAGATTCCTGTGGAGCACATCTGGGAAGAAGCGGCAAAGTCCGCTTGGCGTTGCGGCGACCCTGGGGTGCAATATGACGACATTATCAACGCATGGCACACCAGCCCCGCTGGGGAAGACGGGGAGCTTGGTGCCAAACACAACCGCATTAACGGCTCAAACCCATGCTCAGAATATATGTTTTTGGACGACACCGCCTGCAATTTGGCTTCCATAAATATCCTAAAATTTTATGAGCAAGAAACGGGCAAGTTTGATACTGACAGCTATTGCCATTTGATTAGGCTGACCCAGCTGGTGCTGGAGTCCACCATTCATTGGGGGCAATTCCCAACGGCTGACATTGCGCGTAAGTCCCACAAATTCCGCACTACAGGGCTTGGGCTTACCAATGTGGGCGCGCTTCTCATGCACATGGGCATCCCCTATGATTCCGACAGAGCAAGGCATTTTGTGGCAGCATTATGCTCCATTATGACTGGCTATTCTTACTATGCTTCCGCCCAGATGGCTGAGGCTGTAGGGGCTTTTGAATGTTATGAAATTAATGCACCGCATATGAAAAAGGTTATTAGAAACCACGCGGCGGCGGCTGGATGCCGCACGGAATTTGAGGACATGAACTATCGCCCTGTCGTGATTGACCATATTGCCCTTGAGCGGGTGGGGATGAGCAGCGTTGCTAAGTGTTTGACGGAGACTTGGGAGCTTGCAATCAATCATGGCGAAGCCCATGGCTATAGAAACGCCCAAGTTAGCGTGCTTGCGCCCACAGGCACAATTGCCTTTGCAATGGACTGTGACTCCACATCTGCCGAGCCATTTTTCAGCCACACCGCTTTCAAAAAGCTTGTAGGCGGCGGGTCTATGATTGTAGAAAACCACGCAATCCGCCACGGGCTGCACAAACTGGGCTATGTACCTAAACAAATCGAAGCGATTATTGAATATATCATGCGCAGGGATGCAAATGGGATGCTTATTGACGGCAAAATTGAAGGTGCCCCTTATATCAGCGACAATACCGAACATATTCGGGTTTTTGACACGGCAAACCGCTGTGGCTCCGGCGAGCGTTTCTTGTCCCCCGAAGCCCATGTGAAAATGCTTGCAGCCCTAACGCCCCATGTGACCGGTGCCATATCCAAAACTGTGAACCTGCCCCGCACTGCCACACCTGATTATATCAAGGATATTTACAAAATGTCGTGGGAACTGGGCGTTAAAGCTGTTGCCCTTTATCGTGACGGCTCAAAGGAAAACCAGCCGCTAAATAACGACTCCAAGGAGACCCACGGCAGGGTGAAGCCCCGCGGCATCCGCAAAGCCCGCGTCCATGAGGCTTTGTTTGCTGAGACTAATACACGTATGTATATTATCACCGGCTTTTATGGCGAGGATGACGGTGAGCTTTCAGGCAAACTTGCTGAAGTTTTCATTGTTTCAGGGCGTCAGGGCTCACTTACCAAAGGACTTTTAGAAGCCATGGGCACATCCATTTCCAAATCCCTCCAGCACGGCATTCCCGCCACGGAAATTGCCAGCATGTACAGCGGGCAAATTTATGAGCCAAACGGTTTAATCACAGGGCATCCTTTTGTGAAAAATGCAAGCTCTATATCTGACTTAGTAAGCCAAATTATTGCAAAAGAAGCTGAAGGATACAATATTGCAGAACTAAAGCCCACCATGGCGTCCATTAAAAACGGTGGCGGGCGGGTCAAGCCCACGGGCATCCGCGAGGCATATGTCCACGAGGCTAAGGTTGACAACGCAAAACTCTTTGTTGTGGCGTCCTTTTATGGCGAAGTGGACAAACGCAAGCTGGATTTGAGCTTGGACGAAGCCTATCTTTGCGAGATTTTCGCCTTTTGCGGCGAGCAGGGCACCACGGTTAAAGGGATGCTTGGTTCACTTTCCACCACCATCTCCATCTCCCTCCAAAGCGGCGTGCCTGCCAAAAATATCGCAAAAATCAACCGCCACCAGTCCTACGAGCCCTCAGGGCTTGTTAGCGGGCATCCATATATTGGCTCTGTAAGCTCAGTATCTGACCTGATTTCCAAGATTATCGAAATTTCCTACGGAGACTATACAAACTGCCAAACCAAGCCGGCAGGGGACTACGCGCCTAAAACCGAGTATGTCCAAGAGCAAATCCTCTATGGCGAATATTGCTCGTCTTGCGGCTCAGACAAAATGGTGCAAAGCGGCGTATGCAAAACCTGCATGAACTGCGGCACCACCACTGGTTGCAGCTAAAAAAGGGCTCAAAAAGGAGTATAGATAATGAAGGAAAAGTTAGTTAAATTCAAAGATTTTTTGTTAAGAGGGCTTAGTCCCGCCATGAGATGGTCGTTGCTTGTCACATTTTTGGTGGGACTAGGTTTTGGAGTGATAGGGCTGTGGCTGAATATGCGCCCCTATGGTTTTTGGTCATTTTTTGTGTTTTTAGTGATATTTATCGCAGCAGGGCTTGTTTTGTCTGGTCTTATCGCATTGATGTTTACAGCGGTTAAAAAGATGAGATGGCAGACGGTCATGGTAATGACTTCGGTTATGCTTTTAAGCATTAACACGTTAACTCTTGCTATGTATCTGGTTCCTATGCTTATTTTGCTGGCTATTGCAGTGTATTTTGCTGTAATGTTTGCCACTAAAAAGTATGCGACTTTGGCTTTGTATAAAAAAGTTTCAAGGGGTGTGATGCTTGGCGTGTCAAGTCTTGGGGTTTTGGTGTTTGCCATCATAATTTTTTGGCCAGGACCTGCTTTAAGCCCTGATTTACGCCCAGAAACAGCCAGGCTTGCATTGCCTTACCCCCAAAACGTACATCAACTTGATTTTGTACCCCTAAAAAACCCTGGCTTGCGGGGTCAATACAATTTTGACACTTTTTCTTACGCTATACCGGGTGTTGTGGATGCAACAGATATGTTAGCAGGTTGGAGCGGCATGCGTTACAGCCACTTGGGCTTTGATTATTCTGCAATGCCCTTAAATGCACAGGTTTGGATGCCTCAGGGGTCTGGACCTTTTCCTATTGCTTTGATGGTGCACGGCAATCACACAGCAGGGGTCAGCTCTTATCATGGTTATGACTATTTAGGCGAACATCTGGCAAGCCGCGGCATTATTGCCGCTAGCATCGACCAAACCTTCCTCAATGGCTCTATGCTGTATGATATTATGTTTCTCTTTGGGCTAGAAACAGAAAATGCCGTGCGCGGCTATGTAATGCTTCATCATTTGCAGCATTGGTACGATAATTACCAAGATATGGTTGACTGGGAGCGGATTGTGCTGATTGGTCATTCCCGCGGCGGCGAGGCGGTTGCACTGGCAGCTATGCTTGCAGATTTGACCCATTACCCAGGTAATGGCATGGTGGAGCTTAACTTTCCCTTTAGCATAAACACTGTGGTTGCGATTGCACCCACACACAGGCAATACGACCCCGCAGGACTGGAAGTGTATTTGACTGGAATAAATTACCTTGCAATCCATGGCGGGCATGACAAGGATGTGAGCAGTTTCCAAGGGGCGGATATGTACCGCCGTGTTTGTGTGGCAAATGGGGGCATGAAGGCTCGTGTGTGGCTGCAACACGCAAACCACGGGCAATTTAACAGCATATGGATAAACGATTCCCCAGGGCTGATGAATTTGACGGGAAACCGTCGTATGCTAATGTCCATTAAGGAGCAGCAAATGGCAGCAAAAGTGTTGATTGGGGCTTTTTTGGAAGCTACCCTATTTGAACGCATTGAATATACGGCACTGTTTCGCTATTTCAGCCATGGGGAAAAGTGGCTGCCCGCCACATATTACGTAATGGACTTTGTCGACCACACAATGATAATGCTTGATGATTTTGACACTGGATTTAACTTAGCCCAGTCCGCATCAGGGCTTGTTACCTACCGAGCTTATGATTTATCGGGCTGGACAGTGATGCCCATGCCCGCCAGATTTGACGAACAAAACCGCGTCTTGCAGTTGCAGTGGGGAGAAGACAACCGAAATCCCGCGTTTTTCATGGACTTTGACGAAGGTGTGGTGACTGCTGGAGATGTAATTTACATGTCCCTAACCGCTGACACCCATGTGGATATTGGTTTTTATGTGCGCCTGACTAACACAGCAGGCGACTTTCGCCAAATCCATATAAACGAGTTTGGCGGTGTGCCAAGCCCCATCACAACGCCCATGTTTACGCCAATCTTTCAGTCATTGGTAGGGAATTATGAGCCTGTGCTGCAAATTTTGGCAATACCAACTGAAAGGTTTGGGCTAACAAGCGAAATCGCAAACTTAGCCCTTATCATGGAAACCGCAGACAGCACCAAAACACTGTTTATTGATGATTTGCGAGTTTCATCAAGGGAGGGCGCAACTAGATGAAAATACTTACATTATACTTTTCTGCAACCGGCAATACAAAATATATCGCAAAACTCTTTAGCTATAAGCTAGGCTCAGGCTTTTGCGTGTCCATAGAAGCGGATGTGGACTTTGCCAGCGCGATTAATGACCACGACACCATAGCCTTTTGCTACCCCACCTACGGCTCCCGCGTGCCCCGCATAATGCGCGAATTTGTAACCACCCATATGGAGCACTTGCGCGGCAAAAAGATTGTGATTTTGGTCACCCAAATGATGTTTTCAGGCGATGGGGCAAGGGTTTTCACAGAACTTTTTGCCCCAAACACCATAGGCGTCATCTACGCCGAGCATTTTAACATGCCAAACAACATCTGCAACACAATGTTTAGAGAAACAGACAAAAAGAAAACAAGACAGTATATCACAAAAGCAAATAAAAAAATGGAGCGGGTGTGCGAGAACATAAAACGCGGCAAAGTGAAAAAACGCGGCTTTTCCCCCGCCGCCCAAAAACTGGGCAACCTCCAAGGCAAAACATGGGACAAAATCGAACAAGACGCAAAAAGCGACCTAAAAATCCACAAAAACTGCACCACCTGCGGTCTATGCGTAAAAATCTGCCCAATGAAAAACCTAGAAACCACAGACAACCAAATCACCCACAAAAACAACTGCACCACCTGCTACCGCTGCGTGAACCGCTGCCCACACAAGGCAATTACCGTGTGGATTCACAGAAAGCCTAAATGGCAGTATAAGGGATTGAAGCAATAAAAAAACCAGACGCGTCCTGCACGTCACTGTAAATACTGATTCAAATTTTGTTATAATGCGATAGATGGTGTGCTATTTTTTCAGAAGAATAACATCGGTCAGGAGGCTGAAATAGCTATGGATTTGAATTCGATTTTTAGCGGTATTGGAACTCAAATAATAATTTTTAGCGTTGGAGCATTATTTGGCGCAGGTGGTCATAGGCTGTATGCCAAACAAAAAGGTAAGCAGAATTTAATATCAGGCGATCATAGCAATAATGAACAGATTAATGCCAAAAATATAACGTATATAAAAAACCACGCCAAAAGTGAAGTTGATGTAAGTAACTTAAAGACCTATAGTAATGAACAAATTGAAAATGTGATTAGAAACGGAGACGATACAATTCGTAGAAAATGGTGCGTTGAACTAATTGTCGAAAACAAGGCAAGTTATTTAATTCAAAATTGTATCAGTAAAATGAACAACAACAAAGAGAAATACAATCTTTTAGACGCTTTAGTTGAGAGAGGATACGAGAACATAGAATACCTCGAAGCAATTATAGTTTCGCTAACAAGTGACCTCTATCGATATGAGACAATAAAACTCTTGGCTAGGAAAAATAAACCGAATCTGATTGAAATGACTTTTAAGGCAATAAAAAACAATATATACATTCACAAAAGCTTGATTGCGATTTATGATTGCGACATACCTTTATTTACTTCATTATATAAGAATGGTAGTTGTTTTAGCAATAAAATATACGCATCAAAAATGAAAGAATGGATAAATCAGAAATAGTTTTTGCATCTATTCGTCAATGGCATATAATTTATATTTGGGCGTCAGTAGGGGCGCGCAGTGCGCGCCCGCTGCCCGTTTGGAGCTTTTTCACACCTTCTTTTCAATACTCACAGTCAAGGTACCCTCATTCATTTTGGCGCGTACACGCACAGGGGTGTTTAGGGTATTTTTGAATTTTAGGTCAACGCTGCCGTAGGCTGTGGCGGCATCGCGACCCTCGGGCACATAGCCGACCTCTTTGGAGTGGGCGTGACGCTCCACAATCTCCATGCCACCAAGTTCAGCCGCGTTAAAAATGGCGGAGCTAAGCTGGCAAATGCCGCCCCCAAGCCCCATAATCTCCTCGCCTTTCAAAAAAATCTTGGCTTCTTTGTAGCCTTTTTCTTCGGTCGCAAGCCCAACAATTTCATTAAAGGAAAATGTCTCGCCAGGCTTGATTTCAACACCATCCACAACCTTAGAAGCAATCTCTAAATTTGTAGTGCGATTAGCAAGGCTTTCGTCATATTTGGTCTCAAAGGCAGAGCCTTCAACCAACACCCATTTATCAGCCCGCGCCACCTGCGGCGTGGTGGGCTGCAAGTAAGCAGGCGAGGGCGAGTAAACAGGGGACTGTCCCACGCTTTTTGGGACTGTCCCCGGGGTCTGCGCTGTCCGCTCCAAAACAGGCTGCTCATACACATAAAGCCCCTCCTGCCACACCCCAGCAGCACTGCCACACCCCACAAGTGCCAATATTCCAAACAACAAAATAAATCTTTTCATCAAACCACCAACCTTTTTATTTCTATAATCCCACCTTGCGTAAAAAATTAAACTATGCTATAATTACCAAAAAGCAAAAAGGTGTGGTGGTATGAAAAAATTTTTCAAAGAGTTTAAGGAATTTGCTATTGAGGGAAATATGCTCTCGCTTGCGGTTGGCGTTTTAATTGGCGCGTCATTTCAAGGGCTGATTACGTCCCTCACTGACAACATAATCTCCCCGCTTTTGGGCATTTTTGTAAACCAAAACTTTGACTATCTTTACATTGAAATTGCAGGAGCAACCCTGACATACGGCGCGTTTGTGACGTCGCTCATAAACTTTTTAATAATGGCTTTGTTGATTTTTACAATAATACGGGCTGCCAACCGCCTGTTAAAGCGAAAAAGTGACGATGAGGGCAAAGATAACGAAAACTAAAAATTTTCCTTGACATCGGGCAAAACTTGTGTTAGAATACTTGGGTTGGTTTAAGAAGAATTTAAGGAGATGAAAAATATGGGAGCATTGTATACAATTTTAAGTGTGGTTTTGGCTTTGGTATGTGTGGGCATTGTTATCGCTGTGCTGCTTCAAAAAAAGCGTGACGCTGGGTTTTCTGGCTCTGTGGGCGGTGTGGGTGCTAGTGCCCAGGCTGAAAACTTTGACAAAACCAAAAAGCGCACAACCGAAGGGCGTTTGGAGCGTTTGACCAAGCTTTTAGGTGCTGTTTTTATGATTTTGGCACTTGTCATTGCTTTAATGGCATAAATTCCATTGGACAAGCCTATAATAGCTATAAGCGTAGCCTAGCTACGCTTTTTTATTGGGAGGTTGGGAAAATGCTTATAAAATTCTCATTTATTGTGGTATGCTTTTTAATCGCAGTTTTTAGTCGCAATCAGGCACTTGAAAGGCGTGACCATATGCTGTTGATGTGCGCTCTTTTGGCTACTGTGGTCGCGGATTATTTTTTAATTGTTGCCTTTATTTATCCTGTGGGGGTCACGGTGTTTTGGTTTGCCCATGTTTTTTATGCCCTGCGCTTTGGCGGTCCTCGCATATGGCGGTTTTTCCCGCTGGTTTTGCCAGTGCCCATAGTGGCTTTGGTCGTTTTAGGCGATGTGCTTGTTGCCACGTCTTTGGTGTATGCAGGGCTTTTTGTCATCTCCTTCACCACGATGCTTCGCGCGCTTAAAACAAAAAAGTATCCTGCACCAAACAATATCTTGATATTTTTGGGCATGACACTTTTTGTTTTATGTGATATTTTTGTTGCAATTTTTAACTTAGGTGGTATGGGAGCTTTTGACAACCATGCCCTCACAGAATTTGCTGTGGATGCTATATGGCTTTTTTACGCTCCGTCCCAAATTTGTCTTGCGTTAAGCGGAATTAAATACGAATCCTCAAGCCAAAGACGGCCGAGGGCGTCCGTCCCTACTCGGTAGCTTGCCCTTTAGGGAAGAAGAAGTAAGGAATGATGCAAAATACAATCAGAGCAATGTTTCTAAAGTTAAAGCCGCCGTTTTCATGGGTAAAATGCAGTCCGCCAAAGTCCATTCCGTGGCTTAGCATGTAATCATACAAAGACGGGTCTCCAAAACTTGTAAGACCGCCGATAAAGCGGGAATAATCGCTCATGATAGCAGAGCCCGCGCTGTAAGCATCGAGCCTGAACGCCATGCCGTACAAAAACGCGCCAAAGGCAAATGCAAAGATGGCAAGGAAGAAAATAAGGAATGTAGCTCTTTCTTTCTTCTTGCCTGCCTCGTCCTTTGTAGAAAACGCCTTGGCAAGGTGCAGACCCACAAAACGGGCGTTACCCGTTGCCATGGCGGTGTTTACTTGGTCCATGTGGTACACTCTTCTGAAAAAGCCGAGAGTAGCACCTGATGCAGCACCTAAAAGAATGAAAGAAATCGCAGTTGAGTGGTTTTGCAAAAACAGTGTATGTACAATTACAGGCACTGAAAATGTTGACCACGCATAGAAAAACTGCACCTTAGGATTTTTGAAAAGACCGCCAGTATAGAGGGCAAGGATGGCACCGCCCATAAAAGCACCCCACAAAATCAAGGTTTGTCCAAATGCAGTCCAGTTACCAAATGCTGGGAAAAGCCCCATCCAGATGATATTTCCTGTTTGCGGAGTTACAGGCACGCCCATATAATAGCTGTTTATAGACATGCCATTAATAAAGCCCATGACAAATATGGACCAAAGGGTGACAAAAGCTAGCTTAAAAAGCCACTTGCTGTCCGTATTCTTATCCATATTCACTTTGATAGTTGTCATAAATATTCACCTCATTCTTAATAAAAACAGCCGAAAGGCATGTACATCCCTTTCGGCTGTTAAGCTTAATTTTAGTACCAAGTTAGTTTGCCAGTAGCAACGTCATATTCGCAGCCATAAACTGGAACAGTGATGCCAGGAGCTTTCTTGATAGCTTCAACTTGAGCTTTAACGTTCATGCCTACGCCGTCTTTTTCCCAGTCAGCCGCACCTTTAACGATAGGACCAAGGTCAGCAAGGATGCCATCAAGCTCTGGAAGAGTAGTAACAGTGCCAGCATGAGCATTCTTAACTGCGCCACACTGAGTATGTCCAACAACTACGATGATTTGGGAGCCCAAAACATTAGCAGCAAATTGGAAAGAGCCGATTGCTTCTCTATCAGCAAAGTTACCAGCATTTCTTACTACGAAGATGTTACCGATACCTTGGTCAAAATAGATTTCTGGAGCACAGCGGCTGTCAGCGCAAGTAAGGATTGAAGCAAATGGGCTTTGTTGCGTGCCAGTCTTTTTCAAACCTTCTGGATAGTCAGTAGGAACAAGGCCGTTTGCTACGAAACGCTCGTTGCCTTCTTTAAGTAACTTGAGTGCCACATCTGGACATTCTACTTTTACAGCTGGGTCTTGATACTTCATGGGAATCTCCTCCTTGGGATAAAAATTTTTTTGGATTAATGTTTGGTAAAGCTACCATATTTAGTATAAACTAAAAAAAAGAGTTTGTCAACATATAAATTTTTTATTTTTCTATTGATTTTTGATTTGGTTTGTGTTACAATGGTTAATTATGACTAAGGGATGCTCCGCTTGGTGGTCAAAACTTATGAGCATTTGCCGAAACAGGAGGAAAAAACAATGAATATGTCAATTATTAAAGAGCTGGAAAAAGAGCAGCTTAAAACAGACATTCCTGCCTTTAAGGTGGGGGACACAATCAAAGTTCACAACAGAATTACAGAGGGCGGCAAATCCAGATTGCAAACCTTTGAAGGCTATGTGATTAAGCGTCAAAACGGCGGTATTCGCGAAACTTTCACCGTGCGCCGCGTTTCTTCAAACATTGGTGTTGAAAAAACTTGGCCGCTGCACTCGCCCCTTGTTGAAAAAATCGAGGTCACGCGCCGCGGCATTGTGCGCCGTGCTAAGCTATTTTACCTTCGTGACAGAGTTGGTAAGCGTGCTAAGATTAAAGAGCGCATAGTTAAGCGTGTTAAATAGATGTTTGTTAAAAATATCCAAAATCCTATTCTAAGAGAGTTAGCGGGGTGGGCTGTGGCTGTTGCCATTGCCCTTTTCGTGTTTTATATAGTTGACAGTTTTGTGATGAAGTCGGCACGGGTGTATGGGAGTTCAATGGAGCCTACATATTCCCATGCTGACAGGGTTTTGGTTAATCTTATGGCATACACTTTCCGCGAGCCTGCCATTGGAGACATAATTGCTTTTCCCTATCCTGGAAATCCTGCCCAGCGGTTTATCAAGCGCGTTGCAGGGACCCAAGGCGATATTATTGACATTCGCGGAGGGTTTATCTACCGAAATGGGGTGCAGATGGACTGCCCGCATTTTGTGGGGCAGGGCATGGTCCACCCGGGCAATGTGGAATTTCCCGTGCGGGTGCAGATTAACCATGTTTTTGTGCTGGGCGATAACCTTGCAATAAGCGAAGACAGCCGCTTTACAGAAGTAGGCAATATCCACAGAAATGACATTATAGGGCGAGTTCACTTTAGGTGGTTTCCGCTTGGCGGATTTGGGAGGGTCGATTAATGAGATTAGACAAATATTTGAAAGTTTCAAGGCTTATAAAACGCCGCACCCTGGCAAATGAGGCGTGCGATGCAGGGCGTGTGCTGGTCAACGACAAGCCGGCGCGGGCATCCCTAGCTGTAAAAGTAGGTGATGTAATCGAAATTAAGTTTGGGCAGGGCAGCCAGAGAGTCCGCGTCCTAGAAGTGAAAGAACATGTCAAAAAAGAGGATACCGCCGCAATGTATGAAGCCCTGTAACAGCCGTTCTAAACCGAGCAGGCTTGGCATATAATGTCAGCACTGGAGGTGGGTGTATGAACGAAAACAAGCCAAAAGGGCGGCATAAGTTGACGGTTGACCAGAGGGAAAGTGTTGCTATTACTGGGGTTTTGGATGTTATTTCTTTTGACGAGGACTCAGTTATTTGCGAAACTGATATGGGCGTTTTGATTATGCGCGGCTCTAATTTGCATGTGGCAAGCCTTAATCTTGAAAGCGGCACCCTTTCGGTTTTTGGCGAGATTGTCAGCATTAATTATGAGGAGCAGGCTGTGCCCGCTGGCAAAAAGGCAAAATCCATGTTTGGAAAAATATTTAGATAAGGGAGGCATGCGCCATGGGAATGAGCATTTTAGGGCAAGCCGCCACTTTTTTAGTAACATTTGCCACGGGCTTTGCTCTTGGCATTTTTTATGATATTTTTCGGGTTATCAGGCGCGTTTTTCGCCCAAGATTTGTGGGCACAATGATTTTTGATTTGCTGTTTTGGCTGGTATCGGTGGCAGTTTTATTTTTGGTGCTTCTATTTGTTAATTTTGCCGAGATTCGGTTTTTTGTATTTTTGGGGATGTTTCTTGGGCTTATTGTCCATTTTGTTACACTTAGCCGCGCTTTTTTGGCTCTAGCAAATTTTGCAAAAAAAAGCTTGCGTAAGAGTGCAAAATATGTTAAAATGGAGAGTACAAAATTAGCTAGCGAGGTGGTGCACCTTGAAACGAGAGCCTGAACAAAAAAAACCTAAGACTCCGCTTTGGACAGCAGTTCGACTTGGGGCTTTGGTTTTGATTGGCGTTTTTATGGTTCATTATGCCATTACAACCCTTGACCAAATAGCTCAAGTGCGGCGCGAGACCGAATATTATCAAGCCCGCATTAGAAATGAAATGTATGTTCAAGAAGAAATTGAAAGAGAAGCTTATTTTTCCAAAAGCCCTGAGTTTGTGGAGCGTATTGCCCGTCAGCACCTTAATTTGGTCCATCCTGACGAGCTCATTTTTAGATTCGAGGATTGATTTATGTTCAAATTTGAAACAAGCGGCAATATAGAAGAAAATTACAAACTTCTGGCTAAGGCTGTCCAGAGCCATTTGGCGGACGAGCCTGACCTTATTGCAAACCTTGCAAATATCGCTTCCTTTATATACAACGCCCTGCCTGACCTAAACTGGGCGGGTTTTTATCTGTTGCAAAATGACACTCTTGTGCTTGGTCCGTTTATGGGCAAGCCTGCTTGCACCCGCATCCCCCTTGGGCGCGGCGTGTGCGGGCGTGCTGCCGCTGAAAATTTGACCACCGTGGTGGCGGATGTGCACGCATTTGACGACCATATAGCATGTGATTCTGATACCAATTCTGAGATTGTCATTCCGCTGGTCAAAGATGGCGAAGTTTTTGGCGTGCTTGATGTTGACAGCCCCATTTACAACCGTTTTGGCTCTGTTGACACCCTATGGCTTACAAAAATTGCGGGTAGCATAAATGATTTTTTGAACAGAAAGTAGTGATTTTATGAATGCGTTAGATGTGTTAAAAAAACGGGGCTTTGTTGCCCAAATGACCCATGAGAGTGAGATGCGCGAGGCTTTTGAGCGGGACCAAGTTGTTTTTTACTGCGGCTTTGACCCAACGGCAGATTCCCTTCATATTGGGCATTATTTGGCATTAATGGCTATGGCGTGGATGCAGAAAATGGGGCATGTGCCCATTGTGCTTATGGGCGGTGGCACGGGCATGGTTGGCGACCCTGACAAAGCTGACGAAATGCGGAAAATGATGCCTATTGACGAGATTGACCATAATGTGGAACGTTTTGTTGCACAAGTTAAAAGATTTATTGACTTTGAAGATGGTAAAGCTATTTTGCTTAACAACGCCGACTGGCTGCGCCACCTTAACTATGCCGCTTTCATCCGCGAATATGGCATACATTTTTCCGTTAACCGTATGCTTTCCGCTGACAAATATAAAACAAAATTTGAAGGCAGTGGACTTAACTTTTTTGAACTTAACTATATGGTCATGCAGGCTTATGACTTTTTGGAGTTAAAGAGGCGTCACGGCTGTGTGCTTCAGGTGGGCGGCTCTGACCAGTGGAGCAATATTGTTGCGGGGATTGACCTGATTCGTAGAGTAGAAGGCGAACTCGCCTTTGGCATGACTTTTAACCTACTCACGCGCTTTGACGGCGAAAAAATGGGTAAGACCCTAGGCGGGGCACTGTGGCTTGATGCGGGCAAGACAAGCCCTCATGATTTTTACCAGTATCTGCGGGATTCTGCCGATAGCGATGTGCATAAATACTTGTGTATGCTCACATTTTTGCCCCTAGAAGAAATTAACGAGCTTTGTGCCGTGGAGGGTGCCGCCCTAAACCGTGCAAAAGAAGTCCTTGCATATGAAGTGACAAAAATTGTCCATGGGGAAGAAGCCGCCAAAAAGGCTGGGAACCGCGTGCAAACCGTTACAATGTCAAAGAGCGAATTTGGCGAGGGCATGACTATCCTTGATTTGCTTGTTTGGGCGAAGTTCGCGCCGTCTAAGAGCGAGGCGCGGCGGGCTGTGCAACAGGGCGGGGCGTCTGTAGATGGCGAAAAGGTGACTGATATAGGGCATGTTGTTACTGCCCATGAGTTTTTGTTGCAAAAGGGCAAGAAGGATATTGTGAAAATAGTTGTGGAGTAGAGGGGCAGGGAGGATGGTCGAGAGTGTCTTTGCCGTCACCCCGGGCTTGACCCGGGGTCCCATCAAGTTCGCCGAATGACTATAAGG
>Ga0209755_10001281_pt1 | contig 40232 bp, 34 predicted proteins | sample TergutCo191P1_FD_187301 | JGI IMG/M metagenome (GOLD analysis project Ga0209755, IMG submission 187301) | Cornitermes sp. P1 segment gut microbial communities from Petit-Saut dam, French Guiana - Co191P1 (SPAdes) (version 2) | ecosystem: Host-associated > Arthropoda: Insects > Digestive system... | reverse complement strand
ATCTAAAAACCTTGTTATGCTGTGCCAAGGTACGGCTTGCCATGTTAATGGTTCTGGCGAAATTGAAGAAGCCGTTAAGGCTCACTTGAAAGTGGATGAAGGGGAAATTTCCGCAGACGGACTTTTTACCTATAATAATGTAGCGTGTTTGGGGTGTTGCTCCCTTGCTCCCGCTATGATGGTGGGTGACCGTGTATATGGCGGGCTTTGCAACAAAAAAGTTGCTAAAGATTTGGAAGGCATAAAGGAGGCGAGCCAGTAATGGGGATTTATGTAGGAAGAGGCAGTTGCGGCAATGCCGCAGGGGCTGGCGAGCTTTTTGACTATTTCGTGGAGCAGGGTTTTGACGTTCAGCCTGTAGGTTGCAACGGCATGTGTTACCTTGAACCTATAGTGGAAGCTGACGGCAATATCTATGTTAAAGTGGACAGCACCGTCGCAGAAGAAATCGCAAAATCCCTGCGTGGTGAGAAAAACCGAGCAGGAAGCCACTTAATAAGCAAAGCCGACAGGCAAATTTTGGAGAGCCAACAGCGGGTTGCTCTGGCAAATTGTGGAAAAATAAATCCAGAGGACATTGAAGATTATCTTGCAAATTCTGGATATGAAGGCATTAAAAAAGCTATTGCAATGACCCCAGAAGCTGTGATTGATGAAATTAAGACATCAGGGCTTGCAGGGCGGGGCGGGGCGGGCTTCCCCACTTGGTTTAAGTGGAATGCCTGCCGCAACAATCCAGGGGACATCAAGTATATAATCTGCAATGCCGATGAAGGCGACCCAGGTGCTTTTATGGACAGGGCAATTATCGAGGGCGACCCCCACGGCTTAATTGAAGGCATGATGATTGGCGCGTATGCCATGGGCTGTGCCGAAGGCATTGTTTACGTTCGTGCAGAATATCCATTGGCAATTGCCCGTTTGGAGATTGCCCTGGAGCAAGCCAGAAACCGCGGAATATTAGGCAAAAACATATTTGAAAGCGGATTTGATTTTGACATTCGCATAAAGGCGGGGGCTGGTGCTTTCGTATGTGGTGAGGAAACCGCCCTTATCGCGTCTTTAGAAGGGGAAAGGGGTATGCCGCGCCTAAAACCGCCTTTTCCTGCCCAAAAAGGCTACAAAGGTATGCCCAGCAACATTAATAACGTGGAAACCCTAGCAAATGTACCTTGGATTTTGCGTGAAGGCGGCGAGGCTTTTGCCGCCATGGGCACAGAAAACAGCAAAGGAACAAAAGTTTTTGCTCTTGCAGGCAAAATCAACAACGGGGGGCTTGTGGAAGTGCCAATGGGGGATACTTTGCACAATGTTATCTTTAATCTTGGTGGCGGCATCAAGGGGGGCAAGGCTTTCAAAGCCGTGCAAATGGGCGGCCCTTCTGGCGGTTGCATCCCTGCCCATATGGATGACACCATTATCGACTATAAATCAATTTCTGCCACGGGGGCAATCATGGGTTCTGGCGGCATGGTCGTTATGGATGAAACCACGTGTATGGTGGACATTGCCCGCTTTTTCCTGGACTTTACCCGCAAGGAAAGCTGCGGAAAATGCACCCACTGCCGCATTGGCACAAAACGGATGCTTGAAATTTTGGAGCGTATTTGCGCAGGAGACGGCAGAGAAGGCGACATTGAACTCCTGGAAGAACTCGGAAAATCCATCGGAGAGGGCAGCTTGTGCGCATTAGGGCAAACCGCCGCAAACCCCGTGCTTACCACAATACGCTACTTCCGAAACGAATATAAAGACCATATAAATCATAAAAAATGCACCGCAAAATCCTGCAAGCCCCTGCTCACATACACAATAAACGCAGAAAAATGCGTGGGTTGCACCCTTTGCCGAAGAAATTGCCCAACATCATGCATCACGGGGCAACAAAAAGAAACCCACACCATTAACCAAGAAAATTGCATTAAGTGCGGTAAATGCTTTGCTGTTTGTAACTTTAAAGCTATCAATATTGACTAAGTGTAAGACTAAGAAAAACGAGGTGGAACAAATTGGAAAAGATTGTAGTAAAAATAGACGGAATTACCGTGGAAGGCACGGCGGGGCAAACCATTTTGGATTTGGCGCGCCAGGCGGGAATTGATATACCAAATATGTGCCACAGTGATTTACTTGATGTTTATGCATCTTGTGGCATTTGTACGGTGGAGGTGGCAGGGGCACCGCGGCTTTTGCGGGCTTGCTCCACAGTGGCAACGGAGGGTATGGAAGTTGTGACCCGTTCTGCCCGCGTGGATGCTAACCGCAAGGCGGCGTTGGATTTGATGTTAAGCAACCATAAAGGCGACTGTCGCCCCCCTTGTCAGCAGGCATGTCCTGCTGAAACAGATTGCCAGGGTTATGTGGGGCTAACTGCCAATGGGCTGTTTGCCGAGGCGTTGAAGCTGACCAAAAACCGCATACCGTTGCCTGCCAGTATTGGGCGGGTATGTCCGCGCCCTTGTGAGGATGGTTGCCGCCGCGTCCTTGTGGACGAGCCTATCTCCATTGGCAGCATAAAGGAATTTATCGGGGATTTGCATATTGACTACGCCCCAGAGGTTGGCGCAGACACTGGCAAACGTGTGGCTGTTGTTGGCGGTGGACCCGGCGGGCTGACTATGGCGTATCAGATGCGCCGTTTAGGTCATGGAGTTGTTGTGTATGATGCCATGCCCCAAATGGGCGGTATGTTGCGCTATGGCATACCAGAGTATCGCTTGCCAAAGGCGGTGCTAGATAAGGAAATTAGCGTGGTTGCATCAATGGGTGCGGACTTGCGCAACAATACTAAAATTGGCGTTGATATTGATTTTGGTGACTTGCAAAAGGATTTTGATGCTGTAGTTGTTGCTAATGGTGCTTGGCGTGCCGCCCCAATGGGCTGTGATGGTGAAGTTTTAGCTAATGTTTACGGCGGAATTGACTTTTTGCGGGAAGTTGTCCTTGGTAACGCTCCTGATTTTAAGGGCAAGCGTGTTGCTGTTGTTGGCGGCGGCAACACTGCCATGGATGCCTGCCGCACTGCCATGCGCCTTGGTGCTTCTGACGTGTTTAATCTTTATCGCAGAACCCGTGACGAAATGCCTGCCCAGGCAATTGAAATCACCGAAGCCATTGAAGAGGGCGTGACATTTAAAAATCTTGTTAATCCAACAGAAATCATCGGCACGGATGGAGCCGTTTCTGCCGTTAGGCTTCAAATTATGGAGCTTGGCGAGGCGGACGAGAGAGGACGTCGCGCACCAATTGCTGTAGAGGGCAAAACCGAGATACTTGATGTTGATGTGGTTATCGTTGCCATTGGGCAAAAGGCGGATATGGCTGGATTTGGTGGTCTTGAGCTTAATCGTTGGGGCAATGTGGATGTTAATGTAAATAGTTTTACAACCAACCTAAAGGGCGTGTTTGCCGTTGGTGACGTGGCTGATACTGGGGCGGACATTGCAGTAAAAGCCATTGGTGACGCTCAAAAAGCTGCGGTTGCTGTGGACGCTTATCTCCGTGGAGAGGAATTTGTGCCGCAGAAGCCATTTCTGGTGAAAGATGAAACGGTGACAGCAGAGGACTTTGCTCACATCACCAAGGCTAACCGTTTGAAAGTGGCTCATAGGGCTGGGGAGGTTCGGGCTAAAGACTTCGCCCCTGTCAATTTGCCGCTTGGCAAGGCTGATGTGGTGGCAGAAGCACAGCGTTGCCTAGAATGTGGCTGTCAAGATTATTTCAATTGCAAGCTTATAAATTACGCAAATCAATATGCTGTGACCCCAGAAAAGTTTGATGCAGACCCGCCTGTTGCGGACATTAAGCACAAACAACATGATAAAATTACATTTGACCCTGCAAAGTGCATCCTGTGCGGTCAATGTGTGCGCATTTGTGACCAAGTTGTGGGTGCAGGGGCGTTGGGGCTTGTAGACCGTGGGTTTGACACGGTTGTGTCACCTGCCTTGTCCAAACCTTTGGCAGAAACCGATTGTATCAGCTGCGGCATGTGCGCCCATCTTTGCCCAACAGGCGCGCTGATGGCACGCACCAACCTAGACAAGCAAGTTCCCCTTGCAGAATACGACATTGTGACAACAAATTGCCCAAATTGCAGTTTGGCTTGCCCTGTGGTTCTTAAAGTTGACGGCAACAGGGTAATAAGCGCATTGCCGACCCCTGGCGGACTGCTTTGTGAGAAGGGAAGCTTCGGCATTGATGAGATACATCACCCTAAAACCGCTGATATTGACACTTTAGAAGCCATTGCAAATGCTGACACAATTGTTGTCAGCGACCCTGCAACCCTTATTAAAGAATTTGGCGTGGCTGCCATGCACATTACCATGGCAGTAGAAAAGGGAGCAAAACTTATTTTGAAGCAAAAGGGAACATATTTGGATAGATTTGCCAGCAAAGATGAGCCAAAGGGCAAAGTTGTGGAAATTCATACCAATGGAAATATAATGAACATAAACTAAGGAGGATTAACCTATGAACCAAACATTTGCAAAACGTGCAGAAAGCCTAGCCCCAGCGGCTGTTTACGAAATTTTAAAACATTGTGGCCCTGGCAAGGCAATCGCCTTCGCGGCTGGAAACCCAGGAGCGGATGCAATTCCAGGTGAGGTAATTGCGGGCTATATGGCAGAGGCTTTAACTATGCCAATCCCTCAAACTTTGTTATATGCCCCGACTGAGGGCTATCCGCCCCTGCGCGAAAAACTCGTGGCAGACTTGAAAAGCAAGCGCAACATAGGCAATGACGATGACAAAATTATAATTACTCAGGGTGCGACCCAAGCCATTGAGATTGTCACCAAAGTTTTCTGCAACGAAGGCGATGTGATTATAAGCGAAAATCCAAGCTTTACAGGCTCGTTGTCTGCATTTAAATCCTATGGGGTGCAAATTGAGGGTGTAGACATGGAGCATGACGGCATGTGTATGGAAAAGCTAGAGGAAACCCTTAAAAAACACCCTAATGCCCGCTTTATCTACACAATCCCTAACTTCCAAAACCCAACAGGCTGGACAACAAGCCTGGAGAAACGCAAAAAGATTTATGAGCTTGCAAAAAAGTACAATACCCTAATTTTAGAGGACGACCCCTATGGCGATTTGCGCTATTTTGGTGAGGACATTCCAACAATCAAGTCTATGGATACAGATGGAATTGTTCTTTATGCTGGTTCTTTTTCCAAGACAATTTCCCCAGGGCTTCGGGTGGGATATTTGTTGATGCACAAAAATTACATGGAAAAATTGGCTGCCGCCAAGCAAATTTCTGATGTACACTCTCCGTCTGTTAATCAAATTGTTGTTCATAAAATGATGACAGAATTTACAATGGAGCGTCAACTTGCAGATGTTCGTGCCATTTACAACCGCCGCCTGCAACTTACATGCGATTGTATTGATAAATACCTTGGCGGCCGTGTAAGCTATGTTAAGCCAGAGGGCGGGTTGTATGTTTATGTGCAGCTGCCTGCGGAAATTAATGTAGATGATTTTTGTGGACAGGCATTAAAAGATGGTGTTGGTATTGTTCAAGGTCACTCCTTTGAAGTTACACCTGACCCCAATTCACCCTATTTCCGCATAAATTTCTCTTCCCCAACAGATGAGAATTTGGAAAAAGGCATTAGAATACTTGGGGATGTTTTAAAAAAGTTTTAGTGTTTTGAATAGTGTAGGGGCGCATATTATGCGCCCTTAGGGGCTGTCTCCAAAATCCATTCCGCCAGCTTTTCGGCTTATTTCCCACCCAGTCTGCGTCAGCAGAACCCGCACGCACCTTTGGGTGCGCACGGAACCTACTTCCTTGCTGGGTGAAAAAACGCTCGAAAATCTAACGAAAGCGATTTTGGAGACAGCCCCTACTGGCTCTTGGGGGGCTTATTTCATTTTTTTTTGGACAAATTGAAACTTTTTTGCTATTTCATACGTATATATACTGAGGGGAGGTGTCGCATTGTCAGAAATTGTAATTGAACTTAAAAATGTGCAGAAAGTTTACCCCATGGGAGGGGAAAAAATTGTGGCACTTGATGATGTCAGCCTGAAATTTTACAAGGGCAAAATTTACTGTCTTTTAGGGGTTTCTGGTTCTGGCAAGTCAACATTGTTAAACATTATCGCAGGGTTGGAAAAACCCACTAAAGGCGAAATCATCTTTAAAGGGCATGATATTCATAAGATGAACGAAAAACGCCTTGCAAGTTTCCGTCAGCGGTATATCGGTTTTGTTTTCCAACAGTATAATTTGATGCCTACATTGTCTGCGCTGGAAAACACCACTTTGCCGCTTATTTTCCGCAAAGTGCCAAAGCGGGTGAGAAATGAAAGGGCGAAAAAGATGCTGAAGGCGGTGGGTCTTGGCAAGCGTTTGCGAAACAAACCCAGCCAAATGTCTGGTGGTCAGCAGCAGCGTGTAAGTATTGCCCGCGCCTTTGTCAACAATCCTCAAGTGGTTTTTGCAGACGAGCCAACAGGCAACCTGGACACAAAAACCACCCAAGAAATGATGAATTTGATTTTGGGCATGGCAAAAACTTACGAGCAAACCCTAATCCTTGTCACCCACAATTTAGAATTGTCAAAATATTGTGACCAAGTAATCCACATCCGCGACGGCAAAATTGAAAAAATCGAAGATGTTGCTGATAAAATCGAAATAACAACCAAGGGGGAATTTTAAATGAATAGGAAGAAAATTTTAACAGGGCTGATGGCTTTTCTGATGGCGTTTGCCTTGATACCGTCGTTTCAGCCCACAAATGTACATGCAAACACCGTAATAGCAGGGCAATTTGCTACAATTCCTGCGGGCGTTCCTGCCAACGCCAACGTAACCAGCGTCCAAGGCAACGGCATTGATGCCCATTATATGGGCGGCGGCATGATTGGCGTAAACACAACTGCCAGCCAAGGCGGACAAACCTTTGTTATAAATGTGAATTACCATGTGCCTGGCACGGCTGCCACAGCATACACGCCTGCTGTGCCTGAGTTTTGGGGTTCGCGCGGCGTATCCCTTACGGTTAATTATCCGCCTGCATCAAATGCCGAATTTACTTTGATGCCACATACAGCTGTGGAGCTTTCACCTGGACAAAGCCAGTTGATAACAGTGACCCTGCGCAATACCACGGCACATGCCGCAACCCAAGTGTCGCTGTTGCCCCGTGCCAACCCAATTCCAAACTTTAATGTGGAAGTGGTAGGAACTGGCAATTTTTCTATGGGGGCAAATGCCCAGCGGGATGTGCAATTGCGCATAACACCAAATGCCACAATTATAGGCGAGCCAACCACGATACCTGTGGAATTGTCTTTCCGCAACAACATAAACCAGGTGCAGTTTGCCACGGTAAACCTGCCAATCACAATGCAGGACGCAAATGACGAGCAGCCCCGCGTTATTATGTCAAACTTTTCTGTCAGCCAGCAGAACTTAGCCCCAGGGCAAAGCTTTAGCGTGACAGCAACATTACAGAATGTATCAAATGTTACCGCGCCTAATGTGCAATTGCGTGCAGAAGGTTTTGCGCCGCATTTAATGATAATTGGCTCTGCAACCAATTTTGTGGGGGCAATTCCCGCGGGGCAAAGCCGTGATGTAACTTTCAATTTTACAAGCCCCAGCAATTTAGAGAGCGGTTCGCGGCAAATCACTCTAAACCTAACCCACGACAATGCTGACGGCGTGGTTGTCACCACAAATCTACCACAATTTGTTACCATTACAGAAGATGGCGCACTTGCCAGCGAGCGCGCCCATCTTGATATGTCCATAACCGCCCCCACAGGTAGCTTTAGACCTGGAGATGAAGGACATTTTAGCGTAATAATCACCAACAGCGGCAACCATGAAGCCCGCAATGTGCGCTTGCAAGCATTGCCCACTGGCGTTGTGCCGCGTTTGCCAACCGTAGCAACGGCTTTAACCCTTGCTCCTGGCGCATCCCAAACCTTCACTTTTTCATTTTCCCCAACAATGAGCACAACAGCTGGCTTCCAAAATGTGGAATTTCAGCTGGAGTACAATAATGGCGGCGAAATACGCAGGTTTTCCCAGTTTAACGGCATGAATGTAATTGCAGATGATGACCGCGATGTTGCGTTGCTGTCAATCACCAGCATACAATCGCCAACGGGGCAGTTTATGGCGGGAGAGCAGGCGAATTTTAGAGTCACTATAGCCAACAACGGCGACGCAATCGCCCGCAATGTGCGCCTTTCTGCTTCCCCTGAAGCTGGCGTGGTAAATTCCCTGGCAAGCATCCAAACGGTACCAAGCTTAGGAATTGGAGAAACCCGAACCTTTGACTTTGCCTTCACCCCTACCGATGCCGCAACAAGCCGCTTTCACAATATCGGCTTCACTTTGGCATATGATGACGGCAACGACCGCCAAACTTTTGAGCAGTTCACAGGCTTAACCGTCTACGCCGTTGATGAAGGTGACGAAAACCGCTCCCGCCCAAGAATAATCATCAGCGACTTTACCGTAGACCCTATGATTGTCATGGCGAACAGCGAATTTGAGCTAGGAATCGTTATTCAAAATACCCACCCCAGCCAAGTGGTGCAAAATATCCGTGTTACATGGCAAGTTATGGGGCAGGTAACAAGCCCTGGCGGCGGGCAAACCACCCAACCAACCTCTGTATTTACGCCTGTTGGGGCTTCTAACACTTTCCATATACAGGAAATACCCCCTCGCGGCACTTACGAGCATCAAATGACCCTCTTTGCCATACCAGATGCCCCTGCAAGCAACCATATCATCCAATTTAGGTTTGATTACGAGGATGCCAACGCCACGGCAATTGAGGCAATTGAGGATGTTGGCGTAAATGTGCGCCAAATTGCCCGTCTTGAAGTTGGCGACCCAGGAATTCCTGCTGACACATTTATGGGTATGCCCATGATGCTTAGTTTCCATGTCCACAACACCAGCCGTTCCAACCTTTACAATGTTCGTGTGCGCTTTGAAGGGGAAGGTTTTAACACTGCCCACGCTGATGAAATTTTCGGCAATATGGCACCTGGACATTTTGGAAACTTTTGGGAGAATATCATCCCTGAAATGCCTGGTCAAACAACTTTGTATATGATTGTAACTTTTGAAGATGCCATGGCAGAACCCCACGAAATTATCACGGCTTTTCCTGTCAACATTATGGGTGGTATGGGAGGCGATTTTGGCGGAGGTGGCTTTGATATGTTCCCTCCAGATGGCGAATTTGGCTTCGGCTTTGACATTTGGGGCGAAGAAGAAAGCGGAGGTCTGCAACCTTGGGTCATCATTTTGATTGTTGTGGGTGCTGTTGGTGTTGGCACATTAACATTCTTCCTCGTCCGTCGCCACATTAAGCGCAGTGGGCAGTTTGAAGATGACGACGACTTTTAGGATTGGCTATACAAGTTGAATTGAGGTGAAATAAATGAGAATAACCGACCTTTTGTCTATGGCTTTGCGCAACCTTTTTAAGCGCAAAATACGCACTTTTTTAACGGTTCTTGCCGTTATCTTCGGTGCAACTTGTATAATTGTGATGATAAGCCTTGGTGTTGCTGTAAATATGAATTTTGAGCAACAAATAGAAGCCATGGGGGCAAGGGCATTGCGCATAGAAATATTTAGACCTTGGAACCCCGAGCCTGGTTTTGTTAATGTGCTTAACGATGACGTTGTGGCGCAGATAAATAACCTGGATTATGTAAACATTGCAACCCCTTTATTGAATTCTAGCCTTACGGTGATGGCGGGGCGGTATGTTGGTCATTTGCAAATTGTGGGCATAAAGCCTGAAGCCATGGTTCCCCTGGGGTTTGTCCCTATAGAGGGTAGCAACCTTACAAATAGTGACGAGTTGCATATGGTTTTTGGTGCTAATGTTCCCAACCAGTTTATGAACCCTAGAAATCAAGGGCAAAATTCGTGGATGATGGGGATGATGGGCATACAAAATGATGTTGATTTGTTAACAATGCCCCTTCGCGCCAGTTACAGACATGAATTTGGTCAGCCGCCCCAACAAGGCGGCGGAGGGCAACAAGGCGGCACAATCCGCCCCTATATCGTGAATGGAGCGGGGATTTTAGGGCATGGCGACGGCATGGACTGGCAATCCCTAAGTGCCACCTTTATGCCTATTGAACAGGTGCAGCGCATAGAAGCTGATAGAGAGCGTTGGCAAGCACAACAGGGCGGTGGAGGTGGCGGAAGCTTCGGCATGTGGTCTGATGGCATGGGCAACTTTGGCATTATTACCGACCAAGGAAACGAAGGCTTTGACGGAATAATCGTTCTTGCCAATTCTGCGGCAGACCTGCGCCCAACCGTTGCCGCACTAGAAGAGATAGGGATAAACCCCAATGGAATGTGGTATGATGCACAAATAGTTACAAGCCAAATGGATACAACAGAAAATCTCCAAAATATGCTTCTTGCTATTGGGGTTGTGTCCCTTATTATTTCTGCCATCGGCATCGCCAACACCATGGTAATGTCCATTTACGAGCGCACCAAAGAAATCGGCGTTATGAAAGTTATTGGTGCAACTGTAAAGGATGTGCGCCGCCTTTTCTTGCTGGAAGCCAGCATAATCGGAGCAATGGGAGGTGTTTTGGGGCTTGGAATGTCCGCCCTTATCTCCTTTGTTCTCAACAATTTAGATGGATTTGAGCTTTTTGCAACAACCCCCCCATGGATGCCCGCACAAGCAGCAGGCTATATTAGCTTTATACCCATGTGGTTATATGCCCTAGGCTTTGTTTTCTCTATTGTTGTTGGGCTTGCATCAGGCTTTTTCCCTGCGCGCAGGGCGACCCGCATCTCTGCCCTTGCTGCAATCCGTACAGATTAATTCCTTAAAATAAAAAACCACCGAGATGCAGTATCTTGGTGGTTTTAAATTTGGCTTATTTCCATATTAACTCTGCCATCAAGCAAAAATGATGTGCCTTCTTGCTCCAGAAGGCTTCGGGCAGTTTCTTCACGGATGCCCCCTGTGCCTGTTATTGTGCCGTCAGCCATAACAACCCGATGCCAAGGCAAATTCTGCGGGCAATGCGCCATAGCCCTACCAACTTCGCGGGCAGAGCGGGGGCGACCTAAAACCCCTGCAATTTGCCCATAAGACATAACCATGCCCTCGGGAATTGTAGCAACAACTTTAAAAATTTCTTCATAAAACAAATTCACGTTTTCCTATACCTTTCGTTAAAAATGCGCCACTGGGGTCAACCGACGACAGTGGCGCAATCTATTTTTTACTTGTTAACGGCGTCCTTCAAAGCTTTGCCCACTTTAAAGCGAGGAGCTTTAGAAGCATCAATTTTCATTGGTGCACCAGTTTGTGGGTTGCGGCCTTCGCGGGCTTTTCTTTCAGCAACGTCGAAAGTACCAAAGCCAACCAATTGTACCTTGCCGCCTTTAGCAAGTTCGTCAGTTACAACTTCTACAAAGGTTTGGATAAACTTCTCGGCATCTTTTTTCGTGATGTCTGCCTTTTCTGCTACTGCTGAAACTAATTCAGATTTGTTCATTTCAATTTCCTCCTTAAAAATGCGTTTCCATTATAATTTGTGTTTCGATAGTATCTAAGATACACCTTTTAAAGGCATTTGTCAAGCTTTATTTGCGAAAAAATAACATTTTTATCATTTTTCTGCAATTTCGATACATATATTCCCATCTTTAACATCAATTACCATATCGGCACCCTTTGGAATATCCCCTGCAAGGATTTTTTCTGCCGCCAAATCCTCAATTTTAGACTGAATTGCACGGCGTAGAGGGCGCGCGCCATAATTCGGGTCATAGCCAGCATCAGCTATAAACTCCACAGCCCCATCTGTTACAGAAATTTCGATGCCCATGGCAATTTTAACCCGCCCAATGCTCTCATTAAGCATAATGCGGGCAATTTGGGCAATTTCGTCCTTTGTCAACTGCTGGAACACGATAATATCGTCAATACGGTTTAAAAATTCAGGTTTAAAGATGCGTTTAACCTCGTCCATAATGCCTTTTTGCATCTCTTTATGTTGCGCAGCCTCGTCTTGGTTTGTGGCGAAGCCCATTTTCTTAGGGGAAATTATATTCCGCGCCCCAACGTTAGAGGTCATAATGATGACGGTGTTTTTAAAATCCACCTTGCGCCCATGGCTGTCGGTTATATGACCGTCATCAAGGACTTGCAACAAGATGTTAAACACATCAGGATGCGCCTTTTCCACCTCATCAAAAAGTACCACAGAATAGGGCTTGCGGCGGATTTTTTCGCTAAGTTGCCCTCCATCATCAAAGCCCACATAACCAGGGGGCGAACCAATCATCTTAGAAACGCTGTGTTTCTCCATATATTCGGACATGTCCACCCTTATCATGGTATCCTCGTTGCCGAAAAGCACCTCTGCAAGGGAGCGGGCAAGCTCGGTTTTGCCCACGCCAGTAGGCCCTAAAAACAGGAACGAGCCAGTCGGGCGTTTCGGGTCTTTCAGACCAACCCGTCCGCGGCGAATTGCCTTAGAAACGGCAGTTACAGCTTCTTTTTGCCCAATTAACCTTTTGTGGATTTCGTCCTCCATGCTGACAAGACGGGCGGACTCCTCCTCCTGCAACTTTTTCACGGGCATACCTGTCCAAGAAGCCACAATGTCGGCTATGTCATCCTCGGTTACAATTTGCACACCGCTAGAACTGCGCTTTGACCAGTGGGTTTTTTCGTCCTCAAGCCGTTGTTTTAGCCCTTCTTGCTGTGCCTTAATTTTCGCCGCGGTTTCGTAGTTTTGGGTTTTAACCGCCTCTTCTTTTTCTTGCTCCAGGCTGGCAATCTCTGTTTCGATTTCCTTCATATCTGGCGGCATGGTGTGAATTTTAAGGCGAACCTTTGATGCCGCTTCGTCTAGCAAATCAATTGCCTTGTCGGGCAGAAAGCGGTCGCTGATGTAGCGGGAAGAAAGGTGGACAGAAGCCTTTATCGCCTCTTCGGTTATCTGCACAGAATGGTGGGCTTCATATTTATCCCGCAGCCCCAGAAGCATCTGGATGGCTTCCTCTTCCGTTGGTTCGTCAACGGTAACAGGCTGAAAACGACGTTCTAATGCCGCATCCTTTTCAACATATTTGCGGTATTCGTCCAGAGTGGTAGCACCAATCAGCTGTAATTCCCCGCGGGAAAGGGCTGGTTTCATTATATTGGAAGCATCAATAGTGCCTTCAGCAGAGCCTGCACCAATGATTGTATGCATCTCGTCCAAAAACAAAATAACATTTTTAGCTTGCTTCACTTCGTTCATTACCTTTTTAATGCGCTCTTCAAACTCACCACGGTATTTACTGCCCGCAACCATTGCCGCCAAGTCAAGGGACACAATGCGCTTGCCCTTCAAGGTTTCTGGCACATCTCCTGCCACAATTTTCTGGGCAAGTCCCTCTGCTACTGCGGTTTTGCCCACTCCAGGGTCGCCAACAAGGCAGGGGTTGTTTTTGGTGCGGCGGGATAAAATTTGGATAACCCGCTCAATTTCCTTAATGCGCCCCACAATTGGGTCAAACTGCTGGTCTGTTGCCATTTGCGTAAAATCGCGGCTAAAATTGTCAAGGGTTGGGGTGTTAGACTTTTTGTTACCCCCTTGCTGAAACTTATTGTAAGGGTTTTGAATGTTAGGCGAATATTCGCTAAGCATGGCAAGAACATCATCATGGGCTTTGTGGATGTTAACCCCCAAAGACACCAAAATTTGCACCGCCAAAGAATCTGCTTCTTGCAGCAAGGCAAGCAACAAATGTTCTGTGCCGATGTAGCCCGTACCCATTTTTTGCGCTTCCGCGTTCGATTGCTGCAAAATGCGCTTGGTTCGCGGGGTGTACCCCTGGGGCTTGTTCCCCATTTGAGCAACACCGCCGCCGCCGTTTTCAATCACTTCATAAATCTTGCGCTCTATGGCTTCTGCCGTTGCTCCTTGCATTTCCAAGGTTTTTTTGGAAACAGAATCATCAGCCTGGGCAAGCCCCAATAGCAAATGCTCTGTTCCAATGTAATTATGCCCAAATTTTTGGGCGGCATTGTCTGAATTTCTAATGGCTTCCTGTGCCTTTTGTGTGAATTTTGATTGCATTTTTCCTCCTCATTACTGAAAACATTCCCGCAAATAATCAGCCCGCAAAACTTCAAGATGACGACCATCTTGGGCTTGACCTGTAAGGGTTTGCAGGGTATTGTCTTGTATATTTGTCATAATGCTGTAAATGGTTCTCTCCCCTGTGGGAGGCGACACAATGCCCATAATAACCCCAAGGCGTATATCAGAAAGCAGCTTCATAGCTTCATTTAAAGGTATTTTGCGGCAATTTGTTAAAATGCCGTATGCCCTCCAAATTGCGTCCAACACTTCAGGGTTTAAATCTTTGGTTATTTGGTGGCGCAGCTGGGTTTCCTTGTCCACAATCTGCTCCACCAACCTTTCTAGGGCGGCAATTGTTTCGTCCTCGCTTTTTCCCAGGGTAACTTGGTTGGAAATCTGATAAATACTACCTCGCGGTTCGCTACCTTCCCCGTGGGCACCGCGGATGGTAAAGCCCATTTTCGGCAACATCTCCGCCTGTGCCTTCAACATACCTGTAGACTCCAAAAAAGGGATATGTAGCATGTAAGATGCCCGCAAACCCGTTCCTGTGTTGGTTGGGCAGGATGTTAAAAATCCAAAATTGTCGTCAAAGGCATAATCAAGGGTTTTGCTAAGCTCATCATCTAATTCCATGGCGGTTTTGTATACCGCTTTCAGATTATTGCCAGCAGAAACCGACTGTATACGGATATGGTCCTCTTCATTTATTAGCAAGGATAAATTTTCACCAGCACAATAAGCCAGACCCCGCGGCAGGTTTTTCTGCACCATATCACGGCTTATTAAATGCCTTTCGTACAATATACTGCTCTCCCAAGGGGGAATGTTGGTAAGCTCCAAAAAACTAAGCCCTCTTTGAGTTTCAGATGCCGCTGACCAAATATCTTCCAAAGTGTGCTTGGCAGTGGCAGGGTTAAGCCGAGTGGGAAACACATATTTATCCAAATTACGAGCCAGCCGCACACGGGAAGAAATTATGGTGCTTTGGTCAACTTCGGCTTGCTCAAACCATTTCATCACCATGACCGTCACCGCCTTCCTGTTCCAATTGGAGTATTAAATCCCGCAATCTAGCTGCGTCCTCATATTCTTCATTATCAACCGCCTGTTTTAACAGCAAGCGGTTTTCCGCAAGCTCTCGGCGGATAACAACGCCCGAATGGCGGCCATTCATACCCTGAGGCACGCTTCCTTTATGGTTAGAAGAACCGTGAATATTCACCAAAGCCTTGGTAAGTTGGGTGCGGAAAACGCTGTAACATTGGGCGCAGCCAATCTTGCCCGTTTTCTTGAAACCTGCGTATGTTGTTCCGCAATTAGGGCATACAGAGGACGCGCCTTCCTCTTTAGAAAGACGCTCCATATCTTCCACCATCTCAAAAACATACTGAAGAAATCCTTGGATTTTATTGTTTATGTCATTGTCCATTTTATCAACTCCTAAAAGTTTGAGTGGTTATAGGGTCCGTCCGCAAGACAGGCAGAACCTTTCACCAATCCCTGCCACCGAACCGCACACGCCGCAAGTTTTACCTTGAGGTGCAGGGTTTGGTTGCGGAACAGGCTCTGGTTCGGGTGCAATATGTGGCGCAGGTGCATGAGCGTGAACAGGCGCGGCGTGGGTCGTGTAGGCAGCTGGAATTTCAGAAACCTCTTCTGCATCCCCCATGTTTTCGCCGCATTTTGGGCAAAACACCGACCCGCGCTTGGCATTTGTGTTGCACTTAGGGCAAATAACAACCCCTTTGGCAATTTCCAGGCGGTTTCTAATGTCTGCAATTTTTGCTTCCGCTTCTAAAATTTCCTTATACCTCTCATCAAACATTGCCCCTAACGACCCGCCATGTTTGTAAATTTCATGGACGCTTTTGCCAATCTGGTTATAAATGGTGTTTAATTTATTTTCTTCACTTGACAGGTTAAGGGTTAATTTTGTTGTCTTAACAAATGTGCCGCTTCCGTGAGCAACAGCCTTTACAGCCTTTTCTATACCTGTTTTAATATCTGACATGGCAACCTCCTAATGGTATCTCTACATTATATACAATATATACGAAAATTTCAAGATAAAGTTTTCCAATACAAATATTACAATTCTGTAACATATAGACAGGATATTGCATAATACTGTTTTTTGTGCTATAATAAAAGTCAGATTTTATATGATTATAGGGGGATTTGTATGACACATAAATTTTTCAAAAATGTTACAAAATTGTTAATATATTCTGTTGCAATTTTATGCTTTGCTGGGGTAATGGGGCAGGCAGCCCAGGGTAGCCCGCCAGCTGGGGCAAGAATTGTCAATTTAGTGCTAAATGGTAACGCTTTGCCAGAATTTGACATGCCGTCTTTTATTGTGGAAAACCGAACTTTTGTACCTGTGCGGCATGTTTTTGAAGCCATGGATGCCGATGTAGATTTTCAGCCAGAACAACAGCGGATAACCATTGCCCACAACCAAAGTACAATTATTATGCATGTTGGTGACAACCAATTCCGCCACGATAACACAATGCTAACAATGGACGTTGCTCCTCAAATTATCAACGACCGTACCATGGTTCCTGTGTCCTTTGTGGCGGCGGCAATCGGTTTTGATGTGGGCTGGGATAATGATACAAGCACTGTGTTCTTGACGTATAATGGAAATGGTTACAATGGGTCAAATGACGAACCTTCCACCGACACCCCTACAGATGATTACAGCCAAAATGATGCCCATTATGACGATTTAGATGAAGCTCAGCAGCCTGAACAAGTTGAACCCCGCCCAAATTTAGCTCATCTGTCTATTGACAATTCTGCACCAATTTCCATGGAAAGCAACGGCTTAACCACCGTAAATTCAATAACCTGGAACGAGCATCGCAACCAGTTTACAATAACAGCCACAGGGCGCATTACAGATGTGGATTGGTATATGCATGAGGACGGTCGCCTGCGGGTGGACGTTCTTAACGGGCGCGCCAACTTCAGCCCAAGCACCCACAGCATTAACAACGAATTTTTGGGGCTTGTGCGCACGGGGCAAAATTATATCCATGGTCATTCCGTTGCCCGTGTGGTTTTTGACACCACAACCCCTGTAATATACCGCGTTGCCCTGTCCTATGACCGCCGCCATGTGGTAGTAACCTTTGAGCCGAAAGAGATTTTAAACATAGGTTTTGCAAGTACATATTTCCATAACAATATGGAAACAATTACCATACGTGGCAGTGTGATGCCGCAGACGGACATATTTTTTCTAAGCAATCCTCGCCGTTTGGTAATTGACATGCCAAACGCCCGCATGGCAACTGAAGGCGACCTGGTTGGCGGGCATTTAGCCCAGTCTGTACGCCTTGGGCAGTTTGATAGCCACACAGCCCGCGTTGTTGTTGATTTAAGTCAAAACGTGTCCTTCCGTATTAATCAAGATTATTACAATGCCACTGTGGAGATAACTTTAACCGACCCTACATACCGAAATATTTACTTCAACGAAGAAACAGACACGATAGGTCTGCGCCGCCCTAATGGGCTGGACACGAACCAAATTCAGCGGATTGATGAATATTTGCAAGGTCGCTACATTTTCGTTTTGCCAGGGGATTTTTCTGGGTTCTTTGGCTACGGCACATTTATGGTGCGCCAAGGGGCTTTGGATAGCGTGGAAATTGTTACCAATGGCGGTGAAACCCGTTTGATTTTTAACACCAACCGCATCCGCGCCTTTACCTTGGAATACACATTTGACAGCATGTTTATGCGCCATGTAAACCCCAGGGAGGTTCATCCTTTTGTTGTCATGCTTGACCCAGGGCATGGAGGGCGTGACCCAGGTGCACCTCATCATGGTATGCGGGAATCTGATATTGTGCTAGATGTGGCTCTTAGAGCATATGAAATTTTGAACCGTGACGGGCTTGTACAGGTTTATTTGACCCGCGGCAGCGATGTAACTGTGGCAAATGCCCACAGAGCCGCCATGGCAAATGATGTTGCCGACATTTTTGTGTCCGTTCATGTAAATGCCGCGAACCGTGTTGCCACAGGCACAGAAACCCTTTATGCAATCCACGAAAACGAACCAACAGACTTTAATTCCCGCGACTTATCTCGGATTTTCCAGGCGAATATGGTGGAAGCCTTTGGCTCCAATGACCGCGGTGTGCGATACCGACCCCGAATCATCGTCCTCAACTCCACTCGTATTCCTGCCGCTTTGCTGGAGTTAGAGTTTTTGGACACACCCCTAGGCGCACAGCTTTTCTCTGATGACAATTTCCTCCAGCTTGCTGCCGTCACAATTGTTGAATCTATATACGAAACCATGAACATTTGGACACCACCAAGATAATACAAATGTACATATCAAACCAGGGCTGGCATCGCTAGCCCTTATCTTTTGCCGTAATAAAGCCGTTTTCTCCAAGATATAAAAAAAGTTGAATTTTTTTGAAAAAAAGTGTTGACAAAAGATACAAGCCGTTGTATAATAGTCTAGTGGTCGCGATAGAGCAACACTTTGGTGCTTATACATAAGCACTTTTGGCCCAGTAGTTCAGTTGGTTAGAACGCCAGCCTGTCACGCTGGAGGTCGTGGGTTCGAGTCCCTTCTGGGTCGTTTGGGCGAAGGAATTCGCCCGCTAATTTGGGAGCATAGCTCAGTTGGGAGAGCATCCGCCTTACAAGCGGGAGGTCACTGGTTCAAGTCCAGTTGTTCCCATTAGCGAAATCCCCAGTAACTACAAGGGTTACTGGGGATTTTTATTATTCAAATTGTACCAAATTATTATGAAAAATTACAAATTTTATGTAGTCAATTTGGGGTCAAGTAGTCACCGCCTCCTGCATGTCCGCATAGTATGGCGTACAAGCATATAGCAAAGGAGGTGAAAAATATGTCACAAGGTTTTGTTTTTGAAAACAACGCAAACAACGACAGCGAGCGCAGAAACACGAACTCTTTTCAGTCTGAAGGGCACGATAGCCGCAGACCAGACAGGAATTGCCGCAAACGCCACAAGCATAGAGTTGCAAATGCCACTCTTGAATTGGCAATAGACGTGGAAACTGAATTTGAGTTGGAACGCTAATTTTTTACAAAAACCGTTTTGGTATTTCAAAACGGTTTTTGTAATATTCTGGGCATTTTAAGCTGTGCGCAACTAAATTCCAGGTTGTGTTTTTTTGTTAAATTACTGTATTGACATATGCGGGGTGGACATGATATAATTATCGCGGGAATTTTGCTAGAGGGAGGTGCTTGGGTTGGCGCAAAAAGTTATTGCCATAGGCGCTTCGACAGGCGGCGTGGAAGCTTTGGAGGTTATTTTTTCTAAGTTTCCTGCGAATATTCCTCCTGTGGTTTTGGTTTTGCATATGCCCTCAGGTTTCACGCAAATTTTGGCAGCAAGATTTGACTTAAAATTCCCTTTCACTGTAAAAGAAGCAAGAAATGGTGATGAAGTTAAGCCTGGGCATGTGATTATCGGTCAGGCAGGCCAGCATATGAGAATAGTTAAAAAAGGACTTAGATACGTGGTTGAAACATTTGCGGGCCCTAAGGTGCAGTGGTCCATACCTTCTGTTGACGTGCTATTTGAATCTGTTGCAGAACAATGCAAAGGTGAAGCGGTTGGCGTGATTTTGACAGGTATGGGCGGCGATGGCGCGCGTGGTCTTTTAAAAATGAGAGAAGCAGGGGCGGCAACCATAGGGCAGGACGAAAAAACCTGCACCATTTATGGTATGCCCAAGGTTGCGATGGATATGGGGGCTGTCACACATCAGCTGCCCCTTGACAAAATCGCGAGCAATATACTAACATTGGCGAAGTAAAAGGAGGGGAATGGAGCATGAAAATTAATAGCGTTGCTGTTGAGATGTTAAATAATTTGCCTGGCATGGTGTACAGGCGGCTTAGCAAGCCTCCAAATACCTTCACTTTCGTCAGTGAGGGGAGCTTGGAGCTAACGGGGTACGCCCCAGAGGAGCTTCTAAAAATTAGCATGATGGAGCTGGTTCATCCAAAGGATGCCCCAAAGCTTCAGGCGCTTTATGCATCCACTTTGGATATGGGGATGCCTTTGGAAAACAGTTACAGAATAGTTACCAAAGCAGGGGATGTTAAGCAGGTTTGGATACGTGCTAAGGTTTTGGACACAGATGAAGAAGGTATGCCCCTAACCGTAGAGGGTTTTATTATCGACCTTACAAAATACCTGCGTTTGGAAACCGCAAGGCTTGCCAATCGCTCTAAAGTGGACTTTTTGGCGAAATTAAACACGGAAATTCGCTCCCCCATGAATATTGTTATGGGCATGGCGGACATTGTTCTAAGGGATGACGCCTCGGAAAAACTTCGCGACCAGGTACAGTCTATTAAAACCGCTGGCGGTGAGCTTATTTCCATTTTGGACGGCGTTTTGGATTATACCAAGTTAGAAAGCGGTCAAGTAGAAATAAAAGAAGATGTTTATAGCTTTTCTGTGCTTTTAAAAGAGGTTGTGGAAATTGTCAGAGCCAGAGCCGCTATGTCTAATTTGGACTTTTTTGTATATGCGGATAGCAAAATCCCCGAAATGTTGGTGGGGGATAGGGCAAGAATCCGCAAAATTTTGCTGAATGTTTTAGGCAATGCCATAAAATTTACTGATGTTGGCTTTATTTCCCTTAACGTAAACGCAGAAATTATAAACCAGACTATAGATTTGGAGTTTTCCGTTGCAGACACTGGCCGCGGCATTAAAAGCGAGGATTTGCCAACAGTTTTGCAAAAATTTGAACAGCTTGACGATAAAATTATGACGGGCATTGGTCTTGGTTTGTCAAATGCAGACGGGTTAACAAGGCTTATGGGCGGAAGCATCCAAGCGTCCTCTGTTCATGGCTGGGGAAGTATTTTTAATATATACTTGCCACAACAAATTTTTAACACAAAACCCATTGCTGTTGCAGGCAACCCAAGGAGCAAGTCGGTTATAATTTTTGAAAACAGAGATGACTTTAGAGAGGCCATAACGCGCACCCTGGACGACTTGGGCGTATCACATGAGGAAGTTGAAAGTTATGAGCAGTTCAGTGACGCTATTGTAAGCGGCGATTATGCCTTTGCTTTTGTTGCAAGCATGATTTATGACGAGATTAGGGTGGCGCATCCAATTGTGGTTGACCAACGTGAGGTGGAGTTGGTGCTTATCAAAGGCACAAACGAAATTATCTCCGAAGATGACATTGCCCAGGTTTTATTCGCGCCTTTATACTGTTTGCCTATTGCCGATGTTTTAAATGGCACATACTTTGCGCCAGATGCCCACACGGTTGTGGGCAGACAATCCAACCATGCCAGCTTCACCGCCCCAGATGCCAGGGTGCTGGTGGTTGACGACATTTCCACCAACCTAATCGTAGCAGAAGGGCTGCTTGGCCCTTATAAAATGCAAATTGACTTGGTGGAAAGCGGTCAAGAGGCAATTGAAGCCGTAAAAGAAAACTGCTATGATATAATTTTAATGGATTATATGATGCCCATAATGGATGGGGCAGAAGCCGCCTTGGAAATCCGAGCTTTAGAGGGCGTGCCAACGGACTGTGAGCATGTGCCAATTGTGGCACTTACCGCCAATATTGGTGATGATGCGAAAACAACCTTCCAAGCAAGCGGTTTTAACGATTTAATAGCAAAACCCATTGACATAAACAAGCTTAACGAAGTTATGGAGAAGTGGATACCAGACGAGCTTCAAATTAGCAATGAAATGATACCCGAAAAACCCTTCAACACAAAGGTCACTCTGCAACTTAGGATTGAAGGGGTAGACGTTAATGTGGGCATAGCCTTATCTGGCGGCGGCGATTTTGAAACATATCTTCGTGTGCTGGAGAAATATTGTGAAAACGGACGGAGATTATACGGGGAAATTGCAGATTCTGTATACAGAGAGGAATTGCACCTGTACACTGTGTTTCTTCACTCTTTACGTAGCATTTCTGCAAGCATTGGAGCAAATTTGATGTCCCAGACCGCAAGGGTGCTAGAAACCGCAGCCGAAAAAGGTCAAATGGACTTTATCAAAGCAAAGACTCCTAAACTTTTAGAAGATTTGGACATATTGCTTACCGCCATAGAGGATGCAATTCGTCGTAATATTGCGCACCCTGGGCATATAGCTATAACAACGGAAGAAGTGAGGGAGAATGATATGGGCAACGCTAAAAAGAAAATCCTGCTGGTGGATGACACAGAAACCTTTTTGTTTCTGTTAAACGACATTTTGAAAGATGACTATGAAACATTAATCGCTAAGGATGGCGAGGACGGGCTAGAAACGGCAGAATTTGTCAAGCCAGACCTTATTTTACTGGATATTTTAATGCCTGGGATGAGTGGGCTTGACGTGCTTGCCAAGCTGAAAGCCAATGAGGAGCTGAAAGACATTCCTGTTATTTTGGTAAGCGGCAAAGATTCGGATGAGGACAGAGCAATAGGACATGATGCGGGAGCTACAAGCTATATCCTAAAGCCTTTTAAAGCCGAAGTTGTTAGAGAAGAAGTTGCGAAAGCATTGGGTCAATAAAAGGTAGGGGCGAGTATCACTCGCCCCAGTCCTGTTTTATTAACGCTTCTTAAAATTTATACCAATTGCTCCGCCAATGCCGCCCCCCACAACAGACAAGGCAAGAAGCAACAATTTGCGCCCGTCAAACACAAATCCGCCAGATGAAATGATGATAATTGTGATAAACACAATGGCATAAACAAGCCCCGCACACATTCCCCAAGCCCAGCCGTTTTTGTGGGCTTTCTTGCTGGCGTCAAACCCTGCAAACATCACGCTTATAACGCAAGTTATCATTACGATGGTGGGCAGGGCAGCCTCTGACAAGTTTGTGTATGTAATGGCTATTGCCGTTCCAATAAAGGCTATTGCTGTGATGGCATAGGCGATAATGACACCTAAAATCATGCCCAAAACCTGCTCTTTGCCAACGCTGAACTTCCTCTTTTCCATGTTTAAGCCTCCAAAAAATATTTTTTTACAAGTTTACGAAAGGAAGTCCAAATTTATGCCATATCTACCCACAACAGCAGAAGAATTGCAAGGCGAGCCTGTGGATTTTGTGTTGGTTACAGGGGATGCCTATGTGGACCACCCTAGCTTTGGCGCGTCCATAATCTCCCGTTTGCTCCAATCCCATGGATATTCTGTTGCAATCCTTGCCCAGCCAAATTGGAAAACCACAGATGATTTTGCCCGTTTTGGCCGCCCCAAGCTAGGTTTTTTGGTCACAGGCGGCAATATTGACAGCATGGTCAACCACTACACCGTTGCCCTGCACAAGCGCAAAAATGATGTCTATTCCCCTGGGGGAGAGTTTGGCAAACGCCCTAACCGCGCTACAATTGTATATTGCAATAAAATTCGCGAAGTTTATAAAGATATTCCTATCATCATCGGCGGGCTTGAAGCCAGCCTGCGCCGCCTTGCCCATTATGACTATTGGGATAATGTCGTAAGGCGGTCTATTTTGTTGGATGCGGCGGCAGATTTGTTGGTTTATGGCATGGGAGAACGTCAAATTATAGAAATTGCCGAAGCCCTTGAAAGCGGGCTTGCGGCAGAACATATCACCTTCATAGAAGGCACAGTTTTTAAAACCCGTGACATTAGCTTTTTGCACGAACCCGTTATTTTGCCTGCTTTTAAGCAAATTAAAGAGCCTACGTCAGAAGGCAAAAAGCAATTTGCTAACAGCTTTTTAACCCAGTATCATAACACCGATTTTTTAACGGCGCAGACCTTGGCAGAGGATTATGGCGGCACATATGTTGTCCAAAACCGCCCTGCCAAGCCCCTAAACACAGTGGAGCTTGACCGTGTGTACGCCCTGCCATATGAGCGGGATTTTCACCCTGTATACAACAAGTCAGGGGGCGTGCCAGCCATTGAAGAGGTAAAATTCAGCATAACCAGCAATCGCGGCTGTTTTGGCAGCTGCAATTTTTGCGCCCTAAGCTTCCACCAGGGGAGGTATGTGCAAAGCCGCAGCATTAAAGGGATTGTGGCAGAAGCTACAAATTTTACCCACGACCCTATGTTTAAAGGGCATATACACGACGTAGGCGGTCCAACGGCAAACTTCCGTCAGCCCCCTTGCGACCGTTGGAAGGAAGAAAACCCAAAACCCTGCAAGCGGAAATGTCTTGCTCCAAAACCTTGCCCCAACCTAAAATATGACCATAAAGAATTTTTAAGACTGTTGCGCAAACTGCGGGAAATACCTAAAGTTAAGAAGGTTTTTGTTCGCTCTGGCATCCGCTATGATTATTTGTTGGCAGACAAAAAAGACGGTGATGCCTTTATTCAAGAGCTATGCGAGCATCATGTAAGCGGGCGTCTGAAGGTTGCCCCTGAGCATGTGTCCGATAAAGCGCTATCCCGCATGGGCAAACCCACATTTGACCTTTATAAACAATTTGCCAAAAAATTTGAAGCGGCAAATAAAAAGCTAGGCAAAACCCAGCATCTTGTGCCTTATCTAATGTCCAGTCATCCAGGCTGTGGGCTTGATGACGCTATAGAAATGGCAGAATATCTTAGGGATGCAGGGGAGAAGCCCGAACAGGTTCAGGATTTTTACCCCACGCCAGGCACATTGTCAACCTGTATGTTTTACACAGGTCTTGACCCCAGCACGGGAGAAAAAATCTTTGTGCCAAAAGGTCATAGGGATAAAACCACCCAGCGGGCGTTAATTCAGTACCGTTTGCCTGCTAATTATGAAATTGTAAAATCTGCATTGCTTAGGGCAGGGCGCAAAGACTTGATTGGTCACGACCCCAAGGCTTTGTTGCGCCCAAAAATCAACAAAACCCAAAAGTCCCCTGCAAAGTTTGCCAAACCATCTCAAAATAATTCTAAAAGAAAGAAATAATTTTAAAGAAATAATTTTATTTTGACTTTCTGCCGATAAATGATATAATAAGATTAATGATTGGTGAGGTGGATTTTGATGGTAAAAGCAATGCTAGTGGATTCTAGTGCTGACGTGGTAAATCTATATAAAGCATATATAAAACGAAGTTTTGACAAAAGTGTTAAGCCTGTTGCGGTTTTGCACGAAGCAAGCATCAATAAATTTTGGGCGGCAATAGAAAAATCTAAACCCGACATTATCATCATAGACATTCGTTTTTTTGCCCTGTCCACTTTGCGGATAATTCGTGAGGTGGTGCTTAGCAAGCCCCTTATGAAGCTCCTTATTACAGGCACTTATGACGATTATGACTATCTTAGAGCGTCTATGGAATATGGCGCGACAGATTATATTTACAAACCCGCCAAAGCAAGGGAGTTTGAGCTTGCCCTGGGGCATATCGTGGGCATTTTTGAAGAAGCCGTGGCACGCAAAGCTCAAGACACCCAAATTTTAGACGAATATCAGCGGGATAGGGAAATTTTCCGCCAACGCTTCCTCACCAATCTGACGGGGGATGTTAATTTGGAGCTTGAGGAAATCAAAAGCTCTTTAAGATACTTTGACATAAACATAACGCCGCCTTTTGCTGTGTTTGTGCTGCGCATTGACCGTTTTCAAACTGCAATCGAAAATTTGGAGGAAAGGCAGAAACATCTGCTCATCTACCGTATTTTTTGGGTTGTTAACCACCATTTGAACAGCCAAGAGGCGGGCTATGGGTTTATCAGCAGTTTTAATTCTGTTACCTGTATCGTCCATGGTCCGCAGAATTTAGAGGAATTGTTAGATTTGTGCCATCGCATTAAAGATGAAGTGGCAGAGCGTTGCGACCAGTCTGTAACCATGGGGCTTGGGCGGCTTTATGACGATTTAACAAATTTGCGCTATTCTGCTAAAGAGGCAGAGGGTGCTTTAAGATACCGCCATTTGCTGGGCTATAACAGCATAATCCCTATAGATTTTGTAGAGCCAGAAAACCACATAACCTATAAATACCCTGCCGAAAAAGAGGATAAATTGATTTTTGCGGCAGTTGTTGGAGAATATGACCATTCTATTAAGCTGCTGGAAGAGATTTTGTCAGCACTTGAAAAGGCAGAGCGGCTGCCTGCAAACCTGCTGCCACGAATTGTTATGAAAATTGTTATTGCCATCAGCCGATATGCCAGCGAATTAGGCATTGACGTGGAAGGTCGCTTCCGTGAGTTTTTCAATTTTGGCGAAATCCTAGCTCTTAAAACCACAGATGAAGCCCGCAAACTTATGCAAGAGGCTCTATGGGCGTTTAGCCGTTTTATTGACGCGAGAAACAACGAAAACAGCAAGAGGATGGTTCTTGCGGCTCAAGAGAGGGTCAACCAATATTTCTTTGAAGATTTGAAGATTGGCAATATTGCCAAAGAACTGGGCACAACAGGGGAATTTTTAGGCAGGGCATTTTTGCAGATGACCAGCGTTTCTTTTAAAGAATATTTGCAGACAAAGCGCATTGCCAAAGCCAAAGAAATCCTACGGGGGGAAGAAATTGTGTCAGAAGAAGAGGTTGCCGCAAGGGTGGGCTATTTTGATGCGCGGGTTTTCCGCTCGGTTTTCCGCCGCCGCGAAGGCATGTTGCCCATGGAATTTAGGAATAGACAAGGTTGATTTTTTGTGGTATAATGGGTATGTTGGATAATTCAGACCTATAACGACATGAAGGAAGTGGACATATGAGCAAAAATATTATATTTTCGGGGATGCAGCCGTCGGGAGTGCCACATATCGGCAATTATTTTGGTGCAATTAAAAACTGGGCAGACTTGCAAGATGACTACAACTGCCTGTATTGCATTGTAGATTTGCACGCAATTACCATTCGGCAAGACCCTGCGGAGCTTCACAAAAATTCCCTAAACGCCTTGGCGTTATATATAGCGGCAGGGCTTGACCCAGACAAAAACATACTTTACATCCAGTCACATTATAAAGGGCATACAGAGCTTAGTTGGCTTTTATCCTGCTTTTCTTACATGGGGGAGCTTGGTCGCATGACCCAATATAAGGATAAATCTGCAAATAATCCAGATAATATAAATCTGGGGCTTTTTGCATACCCAACCCTGCAAGCCGCGGACATTCTGCTCTTTGGCAGCCATCTTGTGCCAATTGGTGACGACCAAAAGCAACATCTGGAGCTAACCCGCGACATTGCAACCCGCTTCAACAATATTTACGGGGATATTTTTACAATTCCAGAGGTGTTTACCCCGAAAACAGGGGCGCGCATTAAACGGCTTAGCGACCCTGAGAAAAAAATGTCCAAGTCTGACGGGGAGGCAAATTATGTGGCGATTTTAGACCCTGCTGATGTGGTTATGAAAAAATTTAAAAGAGCAGTGACAGATAGCGACACAGAAATACGCCACGACCCAGAAAATAAACCTGGGGTAAGCTCTCTTTTGGAGATTTATGCCGTTGCAACTGGAACCAGCATAAAATCTGCCGAAGCAGATTTTGACGGCAAGCAATATGGCTTTTTAAAAACCACGGTAGCTCAGGCGGTTATCGACAATGTAACAAATCCAATCCAAGAAAAGTATAATGATTTGATTAAAAATCCAGACTATCTACATCAAGTAGCCAAGAAAAATGCAGAAAAAGCTGCCGAAATCGGCGAACCAATTCTTACAAATGTAAAAAAAGCCATCGGTTTATTATTATAAAGGAGCGTGAATGTTATGGAAATGGCAAATTGCAGAAAGTGCAGAAAGATTTATGCGAGGATTCGCAGTCAAATTTGTCCCGAATGTGAAAAAGAGGAAGAACAACTTTTTTCGGTTGTGCAGGACTATTTAAGGGACAACCCAAAAGCCCCGTTGACACAGGTTGCTGAAGCCACAGGGGTAAGTGCGAAAAAAATTATGAACTATCTTAGGGAAGGGCGCATTGAAGTTGCTGTTCCTGTTTTGCAGTGCGACGGTTGCGGCACTCTTATTTCCACTGGAAAGCTTTGTGAAGATTGCCAAAAGAAAGTGGCAAGCAACTGGGAAAACATGGCATCTTCCATGCGGGCAAACATTCCCGCTCCAGAAGCCCAAACCTCTGACGGTCCAAAAGTGACCATGCATACGCGCAAAAAATAATTTTAAATTTTTTTGAATTTTTTCAGACAAATTTTAAAAGCCTGCGTATACTTAGTTAAAGAAGCACGATAGTGTATTAATTTTAGGAGGTGTAAGATGTTTTATTTTGCAATTGGTTTGTTTGTTGTTTCCCTAATCGTGTCCATTGTCGACATCTTCATTGAGGGCTTTGGGCCTCTGGCGATTATTGGGCTTGTCGGCGTTGCCGTTTCACTGGTTTTGGTGGGCGTGTCCTCTCCCATTGGCGGCTTTATCGTCCTTGGCAAGATTTTGGTCACCGTTCCTAGCTTGTGGCTTTTGTGGCGTTTTCTCCGCAAGCGTCAGCTGGATGGCAAATTTATCCTCAGCGAAACCTTGGCAGAGGATACCACCGACATTGGCGGGTTAGAATACTTTATGGGCAAAGAGGGTATTACCACATCTGCCCTGCGCCCCCATGGTTTTGCTGACTTTAACGGCACAAAGGTGGAAGTTGCTTCAAACACGGGCTACATAGATGTGGACAAGCGAATCAAGGTAATTGACGTGCAAAACCGCAAGGTTTTTGTGAAGATTATGGAGAATTAATTGGGGAGAACTCAAGGAGGATTTGCATTAATGAGAGGAAGGAAAATTCTGACAGGGGTTGTATTGACGGCATTGTTGATGGGTATTTTCGCCATGCCGTTGCACGCAAGAGGGTGGAATCGCCCTAACCCAGACTGTCCACGCAACAGCTTTGAAATTAGCTGTTTTGAAGGTGAAGGCAATCGAAGATGCTCTGAAAACAATTGGCGACAAAATAACAATAATAGCAACCGCGAACGCAGCTGCGGCGGATGGAGGAGGTAAATATGCTTTTAAATTTTGATTTCTTAGGTATGGCCCCTGGTACGTTGACCATGATAGTGGTAATTGGTATTTTGGTTCTGTTTTTTGCAATTTTGTTCTTTAACTTTATCCCTGTAGGGCTGTGGATTTCTGCCATTTCTGCTGGGGTTAAGGTCAGCATCTTCTCTCTGGTTGGTATGCGCCTGCGCCGTGTGCGCCCAGCCCGTGTTATCAATCCTTTGATTAAAGGCACAAAGGCAGGTCTTGCCATTAGCCAAAACCAACTGGAAAGCCATTTGCTTTCTGGCGGTCGTGTTGACAATGTGGTTGATGCCCTAATTGCTGCCCATCGCGCTAATATGGAACTTAGCTTTGAGCGTGCCGCGGCAATCGACCTGGCTGGACGTGATGTTTTTGAGGCAGTCCGCATGTCTGTAATGCCGAAAATTATTGAAACTCCTATGATTTCTGCCATGGCAGTTAATGGTATCGAAATTAAAGCTTTGGCAAAAGTTACCGTTCGTGCAAATATCGCCCGCCTTGTTGGTGGTGCAGGTGAGGACACCATTATCGCCCGTGTTGGTGAGGGTATTGTTACCACAATTGGTTCTGCAAAATCCCACCAAGAGGTTTTGGAAAATCCTGATAAAATTTCCCAAACTGTTTTAAACAAAGGCTTGGACAGCGGAACTGCCTACGAGATTTTGTCTATCGACATTGCTGATATTGATGTAGGACGTAACATTGGTGCCCAACTGCAAATTGACCAAGCAGAAGCTGACAAGCGCATTGCACAAGCAAAAGCAGAGGAACGCCGTGCAACTGCAATTGCTAAAGAGCAGGAAATGAAGGCACAGGTTGAGGAAATGCGCTCTAAGGTTGTGGAGGCAGAGGCTCAAGTTCCTCGCGCCATCGCGGAAGCCCTAACCAAAGGCAATCTTGGGGTTATGGACTTGTATGGGATGCAAAATAAGCTTGCTGACACTAAAATGCGCGAAGGTCTTGCAAATGTAAAAATAAACTTAGGCAAAGACGACAAGCTAATTCCAGATAACGACTAATTGCAAATAATTACAACTAATTCGCGCCCTTGTGGTTTTTTCACAAGGGCGATTTTTATGGAGGCAAGCAAAGTGAATAAATTAAAAAAGTTTAAAGATTTTTTGTTGAAGGGGCTTAGCCCTGCAATGAAATGGGCATTACTTATAACCCTTGCGGTGGCACTTGGCTTCGCAGTTACGGGGCTTGCATTGGTCATGCGCCCTTATGGCATCCTAGCATTTTTGCTGTTTTTAGGTGCTTTCATGGTGATTGGGCTAGTTGCCGCTGTTGTTATAACACTAATATTTGCAGCCATTAAGAAAATGCGTTGGCAGACAATTTTTGTTGCAACCTTGGTCGTAATGCTCAGCATTACCGTGATGACACTAGCCATTTACCTGTTGCCCGCTTTAATTCTGCTGATGATAGCCTTCTATTTTTCGATGATGTTCCTCACCAAAAAGTATAAATATTTACGGCTGAGAAAAAAGTTGTTGCGGGCTATGGTGCTTGGTGTGTCTGCCCTTGGTTTTGGGCTATTTACCTTTATAATTTTTCACCCAGGGCCTGCATATTCGCGGCCAGAAGCGGCTCGCCTTACATTGCCCCATCCAGAAAATATGCATCAACCAGACCTTGCGGTTTTAAACAACCCAGGCTTGCCAGGAAACTTTGCCTTTGAAACTTTTACATACAATATCCCGAAAGCGGTGGATGCAAGCGGGATGCTTGCAAATTGGGGTGGTGTCAGATATAGCCAATTAGGCTTTGACTACAGCGCAATGCCCCTAAACGCCATGGTTTGGATGCCCCAAGGTGATGGTCCATTCCCTATTGCCGTAATGGTTCATGGCAACCACACCGCTGGCGTGAATTCTTATGACGGATACGCCTATCTTGGGGAGCATCTGGCAAGCCGCGGCATCATCGCCCTTTCTGTTGACCAAACTTTTCTTAACGGCTCTTTTGTTTATGATGTTATGTGGTTTGCAGGCGGCTTACCTCCAGAAAATGCCGTAAGGGGCTATATGCTTCTGGCTCATCTGCGGCATTGGTATGAAAATTACCAAAATTTGGTAGATTGGGAGCGAATAGCCCTGATTGGTCATTCCCGCGGGGGAGAGGCGGCGGCTTTGGCGGCAATGCTGGCAGATTTAACCTACTATCCAGGGAACGGCATGATGAGGTTCGACTTTCCCTTTAGTATCAACACCGTTGTGGCAATCGCCCCAACCCATCGTCAATACAACCCCGCAGGGCTAGAGGTTTATTTAACTGGAGTAAATTATCTAACAATACACGGAGGACACGATAAGGACGTGACCAGCTTCCAAGGTGCTGACATGTACCGCCGTGTAGATGTGTCTGAAAGCGGTATAAAAGCCCGCGTGTGGATGCAACACGCCAACCATGGGCAATTTAACAGCATTTGGATAAATGATTCTGGTGGGCTTATGGGGCTGACAGGCAACCGCCGAATGCGTATGCCTTTAGAAGAGCAACAAATGGCGGCAAAGGTGCTGATTGGTGCGTTTCTTGAAGCAACTTTATTTGACCGAGCAGAATATACCGCCCTTTTCCACCATTTCAACCACGGGGCAGAATGGCTGCCCGCCACCTATTATATTATGGACTTTGCCGACAGCACCATGACCATGTTGGATGATTTTGAAACAGGCTTTGACCTTACCCAGTCCACGTCGGGGCTTGTGACCTACTCCGCTTCAAATCTATCAGGTTGGACGTGGTGGAACATGCAAGGAAGAAACAACAGGGCTTTGCGCTTGCAGTGGAGAAACGAAGAAAGTCCCACTTTCCGTATGGATTTTGCAAGGGATGTTGTGATTGCGGGGGATGTGATTTATATGTCGCTGACAGCAAACACTTATGTTGACATTGGTTTCCAAATCCGCCTGACTGATGCGGGCGGCAACACAGCATATATCCACGTGGATGAGTTCGGTGGCGTACCAAAGCCCATTACAACCCCCTTATTCACGCCCATTTTGCAATATATGGCAAGAGATTACGAACCTATTTTGCAAATTTTGCCAATTCCAACAGAAAGGTTTGGGCTTTCTGGTGAAATTGTCGCTATGGAGCTTATTATGGATACATCAGACACTATAAAAATCTTACTTATTGATGATTTGCGGGTTGCACGCCCATAATCGCCGCAATACAACCTTTTATCATTTAGGCTTTACAAGAGGGCTTGTTTAATGTATAATGTACTTGACATTTTTAGGGGGAATTATTTTGAACATGGATATAGATTTCACAAAGGGGTTAAACCCAGAGCAGGCAAGGGCTGTTTTGCACACTGATGGCCCTCTTCTTTTAATTGCAGGGGCGGGCAGCGGCAAAACGCGGGTGCTGACCCATCGTATGGCATATATTGCGGCAAATTTTGCCCAGCCATACAATATTTTGGCGATAACCTTCACAAACCGCGCCGCCAAGGAGATGAAAGAAAGGGTGGAGCAGCTGATGCCTAGGGGTGCCCATGATATGTGGGTTTCCACTTTCCACGCCTGTTGTGTGCGGATTTTGCGACGGGACATTCATCATCTTGGCTATGAAAATTCATTTACAATTTATGACACAGACGACAGCACTAGGCTGATGAAATTTGTGATTAAAGAGATGAATTTAAATGAGAAAATGTATGTGCCAAAGGCGGTGCTTGGGGAGATTGGGCGCGCCAAGGATGAGATGATTGGTCCTGAGGAGTATGTTAAGTTTTCTGGAGGCTACCGAGCAGACACCATTGGGGAAATTTACAAAAAATATCAAAAGCAGCTGGCGAGCAATAACGCCCTAGATTTTGACGACATAATCCTCAAAACTTTGGAGCTTTTTGATAAATTTCCAGAGGTGCTAGAAAAATATGCCCATCGTTTTCGTTATATTATGGTAGATGAATACCAGGACACCAACACGGCGCAATATAATTTGGTAAAGAAATTAGCAAGCGGTCATGGTAACATTTGCGTGGTTGGCGATGACGACCAGAGCATTTATGGCTGGCGCGGGGCAAACATCCGAAACATTTTGGATTTTGAGAAGGATTTCCCAGGGGCTGTTACCATTAAATTAGAGCAAAACTATCGTAGCACGAGCAAGATTTTAGAAGCCGCAAACGCAGTTATTGCTAATAATGACGGGCGCAAGGGCAAGGTGTTGTGGACAGAAGCTGACGGCGGCGACCCAATTAAGACGCACCGCGCTGAAAGCGATTTGGCAGAGGCTGATTATATTGTAGACAAAATTGAGCAGGGCGTGGCAAAAGGTCAGCCCCGCAAGGATTTTGCCATACTTTACCGCACCAATGCCATGTCACGGGTTATTGAGGACAAGCTAGTCCAACGGAATATTCCCTATAGGATTTTTGGGGGGCTTCGCTTTTACGAACGCCGTGAAATTAAGGATGCTTTGTCATATATGCGGGCAATTGCCAATCCTTTGGATGATATTTCCATCAAGCGTATTATAAATGTGCCAAAACGGGGCATTGGCGATGCGGCAATTGAATATTTTGAAGGTGTGGCAAATGAACAGGGCATAAAATTCTATGAAGCCCTACGAAGGGCAGGGGAGTTGACCCAAAACAAAGCCCGCGCCGCAAAAATAGGGGAGTTTGTTTCCCTAATCGAAGAGCTTCAGCAGGATGCTAAAAACTTGACTTTGGGTGAGTTTGCCAAGGCTGTGTTGTCAAAAAGTGGATATGATAAATCTATAGCTGATGAAGATGAGGCACAGGGAACAGACAGGGCTGCAAACTTGGCAGAGCTTGTCAGTAAAGTTGCTGAATTTGAATTGGCACAAGTAGGCGAAGTGACCCTGCCTGCATTTTTAGAAGAGGTTGCTTTGGTGGCTGATATTGACGCCCTTAACGAAAATGATGACGCAGTGGCTCTAATGACCCTGCACTCATCTAAAGGTTTGGAATTTCCAACTGTGTTTTTGCCAGGCTTGGAAGAAGGAATTTTCCCTGGATACCGAGCCGCAACTGGCGACAAAAAAGAAATGGAAGAAGAGCGGCGTTTGTGCTATGTGGGCATAACCCGCGCACGGGAGCAGCTGTACATCACCCACGCCCAGCGGAGGATGACCAACGGCGAAACCCGATATAACCTAAAATCAAGATTTTTGGAGGAGATACCTATGGATTTAGTTGAAAAAGACGGCAAAAATGTAACCGCAACCAACGAAGCCAAGCAAGCAGAAGAGCCGTTGGCAACCCACAGAGAGCGCATGGCAGCAGAGATGAGCGAAAAAGTGCCAGCGGCAGCCATGCAAGCCAATTTTGGCAAAAAATGGGATATGAGCAAGATTGCAAAGAAAAAGGAGGGCAAATAGATGTCAAACATACCAACATTAACCCTTGATTTAGGGGATGCCGCTCCAAAGTATGACTTACAAGTGGCGCAACAAGAGGCTAACAAGCCTGCCGACCCTCAGTTTTCCATGTCAGCTTTAAATGAAGAAGAACAGACCGCCGTTAAAGGGTTTATGAGCCAAATTGACATTAACAGCACGGCAGTTGTAATGAATTATGGCGTGTCTGCCCAAAATAAAATTGCGGCATTTTCTGACAATGTTCTGGGAAATGTGCGCAACAAGGACATGGGCGAGGTTGGCAGGGATTTGTCCAACCTTGTTGTGGAGCTTAAAACCTTTGACCCAGACGCAGGGCAAGCCACAGGGCTTGGCAGGTTTTTTAAAAACGCCCGCAAGTCTGCAAGCCGCCTAATGGCAAACTTTTCTAAAGTTGAAACCAATATTGACGGCATTGTCCGCCAATTGCAGGGGCATCAGCGCACCTTGCAAAAAGATGTTGCCATGCTTGAGGAAATGTTTAACCACAATATGGACTATTTGAGGGAGCTTACATTATATATCGTGGCAGGGCAAGAGCGTTTGGCAGAGTTTCGCGCAAGCGACATTCCTGCCCAGCGGGAGCTTGCTGAAAAAAGCGGGGATGAAGGGGATGCCCAGCGTCTTGCTGATATGGTTGCCATGGCAGACCGTTTTGAGAAAAAGCTCCACGACCTAAAGCTTACCCGAATGATTTCTATTCAAATGGCACCTCAAATTCGTTTGGTGCAAAATAATGATGTTAGCTTGGTGGAGCAGATTCAGTCCAGTATTGTTAATTCGATTCCTTTGTGGAAAAACCAAATGGTTATTGCCCTTGGGCTTGCCAATGCAGAGAAGGCAATGGCGGCGCAAAACGCTGTTACTGACATGACCAACCAGCTACTTGTGAAAAATAGCGAGAGATTAAAGCAATCCAGCATTGCCGTGGCAGAAGCCAGCCAGCGGGGCATTGTTTCTGTGGAAACCATACAAGTTGTCAACAATAATTTAATTGAAACCATCAACAGCGTCCTTGACATTCAGCAAAAAGGTACGGAAAACCGCCGTTCTGCTGAGGTGGAGCTTACTAAAATTGAAGCTGACTTAAAACAAGCCTTGCTCGAAACCGCCAAGCGCGCTTCAGCTTAAACGCGGGAACAATTATGGAGAGAAATTGGGATATTTTGCTAATTGGCGGGGCTTCTGGCTCTGGTAAAACCAAAATTGCCCGCCAGTTGGCTAAGATTTATGGGGTGGATTTGGTTCGGGTGGATGACTTTCAGGCTTTTGCGGAAGTTTCAACCACCCCCGAGACCTTCCCCTTGATACACCATTGGAAAGCCAATAATTGGCAGGAAGCAGGGGTTGATGACGCTGTCAAGTGGCTTTTTGACGTAGGTCGTGCCATAGCAAACGACTTTCGAAATCGCGATTGTACGTTCGGGCAAAACCAACCAGAAGCCCCCTTCGCAGGCTTCTGGTAGCCCTCCTTCAATCACGTTTCTCAATGTCGTTTGCTATATGTCACCAGGATTTTCTGCCGTTATCGCGGACCACTTAGAAGAAAACATACCCATGATTATGGAAGGCGACTTTATTTTGCCTGATTTTGCCGCATATGTAGCAAGTGAGAGGGTCGAGGCGGTCTTTATTCACGAACCTTGCAAAAATCAGATTATGCAAAATTATCCCCATAGGGAAGTGGAGGGCTTGCAGGAATATCGGGCGGAAATTAGCCATTTACACGGCAACATGTTGGTTGATAAGTGCGCAAAATACGGCATCGCCGCGACACCCTCCCGCCCATGGGATGATTTGTTAGAAAGGGTGAAGGAATATTTACAAAGATGAGAAGCTGCTAAATTATGCCTTTGAGGACAATGTTGAAATTGTTTCAAAAAGGATTTTAGAGGGCGGCAAAAAAGAGGATATGGTCGTTACCATAACCAAGAAGTATTTGGGTGAGATTTATTTACCCACTGGGCAAATTGTGGCAAATGACCCCCTTGTGTTGTTTGAAACCGAGCCTTTTACAGTGACTGTAGAGCCAGGTCATTACCCAGTGTCCATATCTGTAGCACATTTTCCAGATAATGGATACGGAGAGGATAGGCGAGTGGCTATTGCTATGCTGAAAATATCTAATAACAAGCCAATCCGCTGGGAAATGGCAATGGTCAGCGATGAGCAAAGGCTCGAAAACATGAAAATGGACGAATTTTTGGGCTATGGGGTAGACAGCGGCACAGGTGGATTTATGGATAAAGCCATAGCTGACAAATTAGACGAACTAGCTAAAAAGGATAACTATGTTTTGGACAAATTCGAGGACGAGCTTAACGGGACTTACGTACACACATATAGTTATATGCTTGTTGATGCTTTAGGTGAAGGACACAAGAGTGTTGCAGCATTTTCCAGTGGTTTCGGCGATGGTTGCTACCCCTCATATTTTGGCTTTGATGAAAATGACAAACCCTGCGCTCTGGTAACGGATTTTTGTATTATAGATTTCTAGTTAGGAGGTTTCCGCTTGTTTAAAGAGGGAATGCTTTTGAATTATACATATGAAGAAGAAGTGCGCCTGATTTCTAAGCAAGGGGATTTTATGTTAGTGCGCCAATATTTGGGGGACTTAAACCTGCCCACGGGGCATATTGTGGCAAACGACCCTCTGTCGAACTTTGAAACAGAGCCATTTATTTTAACGGTTAGCCCTGGCAATTATCCTGTTTATTTGTCCGTGGCACATTTCTCTGATGGCGGCAAAAACGGGGATAGCATAGTTGCCCAAGCAATATTACAATTCTCAACCAAAAAGCCTGTGATGTGGGAAATGGCACTCTCCGCTGGAGAGCAGGCGGAGGCGGAATTTGCTAACCTTGAAGAAGGCGATTATATAGGTTATGTGGTGGACAGCGGAACAGGCGGATTTATGGATAAGTCGGTTTCTAAGAGGCTGGAAACCACCATAGAGCAGTTTTATAGCCAGATACAAGGCGAGTTTATTGAGGCTTACTTGCCAAACTATAGCTATTTGATGACCAGCGTATTAGGCGGGGATTGCGAGGATTTTGTCTGCTTCACTAGCGGCTTCGGCGATGGGTGCTACCCTTCATACTTCGGACTTGACGAAGAAGGTAACCCATGCGTTCTAGTGACCGATTTTTGCGTTGTTGATTTTTAATTGGTGACAATAATAAAAAACCTTCTACCGATATTACGAGGTAGAAGGTTTTTTATTATGAAATCATTAATTTTTTAACATCTGGCGGCAAAGCGTCAACATCGCAGTTTAAAGTTATAAAAAACTCCACATTATTATCGTTGCTGATTTTGTTTAGAGAAGTCATAACTGTAGACAGGTCATCATTAGGCAACTCCTCAATGATGCCGCATAGCCCGTCAATAAAAATTTCTTGTATGTCACTGTTCTGGGAAATCATACCGCAAACAAACGCTACAAACTCCCTATAATTGGAAAGGGGATATTCGGATGTGTCCACCAAACGAATGTCCCTGTGGACATGGTGCATGTTTCGCTTGTCATCATCCACAAAAACAATGTGACCTGTGGTGTTTGCCAAATGGTCGTTGGCAAGCCCAATCAACTTTCTCGTCTTACCTTCGCCCTTCGCCCCCGCAAATAAGTTTATCATAATATTCTCCTCCTAAAAGATGTTGTTTGCTTTGTTTAATTATAACTAATTATACAAACAATTGCAACCCCTAATTTTTGTCGGTGCTAAAATAAACTTTGCAGAAATATCATAGAAACTTTGTTAATATATAAACTTTTTATTGCTTTTTCACGTATCATGTGATAGGATTATTTAACAAGAAATTCAAATTTAAGGAAGAGGGTAGATTTTATGAATTTATTCGTTAAGTTAGGTGAAGCCACAACAAACACGTTGATGACGGACTACATAACACTGATATTACACATTCAAGGCTCTACCCCTGGCAGTTGATTATGAAATATTTCATACCAGTAGCTATTTTAGCTATTTTACTTAGTGGGTTTTTAGCAATAGGAACGTCACATACGTTAGTAGACGAATACTTTTTTGTGATGCCCATTTTCTTCACCCTGTTTATTTCAATCTGCACATCATTCATTATATACAAAATAGAAAAACTAACAAAGAAAATGGAAAAACGCAGGTCAATAGATGAAGATGACGAAGAGGATGAAGATGAAGAGTAGAAATAGCCCGACAAAAACCCGAACCCCACCAATCCGTTTTTCTGGTTTGGTGGGGGTTTTTTGATCGCCCTATCTTAGAAATATCAAACTGTTTTGCGGTTTCTTTCACTTCGCTGATTATAATTTCAACTGGGCTTATTCTTAAATAAGGTGGAAAAAATATTAAAAGGAATTGAAAAACTCCTTGGCGAGGAAGAGGAAAGTGAATTCGAAGAATAATTTGACTAATTTTAAAAACACCCCAACCCCAAAAACCCCCAAAATCAGCGGTTTTCCCCCTCCCCAAAAACTTTTTCAAAAAATATTCAATTTTTTTCAAAAAAAAGCTTGACTTTTACTTCAGGTGATGATATACTAAGTTTCGTTGCTTCGGCAGACAACATTTTGTCGAAGTAGTTTTGAAGTTTATCAACACAATTTTAAAGTTTGCCAGCTAGATGTTGGATAGCCTTTAGCCTTAGCTAAATATTATAACAACCTTTAGCCAGCAACTCTCGCTCCTTGAAAACCGAATAATTATAACAAAGACCATTTTGAAACAACTTCCTTCCATATCCCTTTGGGATATAAGTCATTCCTTTAAGGTTATCTTTAAGGTTATGACTAACGGAAAGAGTTTCATTCAGAATTAACCAACCCTTAAAAGTCAATTCTGTACTTATTTAAACAGAATAAAAACAATAATCATTCAGGATTAATTCCCCTGACTGATTATTAAAACCAGCTAATTATTTCCTACAATAAAATAAAGAATAAACCATCGGTTACAAATCATTGGTTACTTTACTATTATTTAGGATTTAATATAAACTTTCAATCTGAGAGTTTGATCCTGGCTCAGGATGAACGCTGGCGGCGTGCCTAAGACATGCAAGTCGAACGGGGTTACACGCTGAACTGATGGTGGGCTTGCCCACCTGAAGTTCTTGTGTAACTTAGTGGCGAACGGGTGAGTAACACGTGGATAACCTGCCCTAGACATCGGGATACCTATTGGAAACGATAGTTAATACCGAATAAACTACTAATATCGCATGGTATATGTAGAAAAGATTTATCGGTTTAGGAGGGGTCCGCGTTCAATTAGCTAGTTGGTGAGATAAAAGCTCACCAAGGCTACGATTGATAGCCGGGATGAGAGTCTGAACGGCCACACTGGGACTGAGACACGGCCCAGACTCCTACGGGAGGCAGCAGTCGGGAATATTGCACAATGGGCGCAAGCCTGATGCAGCAACGCCGCGTGAAGGATGAAGGCCCTTGGGTTGTAAACTTCTTTAGGCAGGGAAGATAATGACGGTACCTGCAGAATAAGCACCGGCTAAATACGTGCCAGCAGCCGCGGTAATACGTATGGTGCAAGCGTTATCCGGAATTACTGGGTGTAAAGGGTGAGTAGGCGGTTTATTAAGTCACATGTGAAATCCCGAAGCTTAACTTCGGAACTGCATGAGAAACTGGTAAACTAGAGTATGGGAGAGGCAGGCGGAATTCCTAGTGTAGCGGTGGAATGCGTAGATATTAGGAGGAACACCAGTGGCGAAGGCGGCCTGCTGGACCAAAACTGACGCTGAGTCACGAAAGCGTGG
>Ga0209755_10001280_pt1 | contig 40275 bp, 42 predicted proteins | sample TergutCo191P1_FD_187301 | JGI IMG/M metagenome (GOLD analysis project Ga0209755, IMG submission 187301) | Cornitermes sp. P1 segment gut microbial communities from Petit-Saut dam, French Guiana - Co191P1 (SPAdes) (version 2) | ecosystem: Host-associated > Arthropoda: Insects > Digestive system... | reverse complement strand
TGTTTTATACCTTGGCGTTTTATATGCAGGGTGCTTTTATTTGCCCGTTGACCCCGAAACCCCGACGCAACGTGTGCAAGACATCGTCGACTTCTACCAACCAAAGACGACCCTCTGTTGCGATTACATAAAAAAAGCCGACAAGATTGACGAGAAACAACTTGCGTCTATCCGTGACAAAATGACCGCAACCGACCCGTTTTGTATATTGTTTACTTCGGGGTCGACCGGCAATCCAAAGGGTATTCTTATGCAACATCTTGGTATGATTACAATGCTTGACACGGTGTCACGAACGCGCGGCATGCGAAATGACGAAATCATCGCCAACCAATTGCTTATTTGTTATGCGGATTCGTGTCGCGATATTTATATGACGATTTTCCTTGGGGCGACGATGATTATCGTGCCAAATGAAATTGTAAAGCGCCCCAAAGATTTACTTAAACTTATCGACGTGAAAAAGGTCACCACAATTGATTGGGCGTCGACATTGCTTGAAGGCTGTGTCACCGAAGGCGCCATAGCCGAAACCCAACCCAAGCATTTACGCCAAGTCGTGTCGCTTGGCTCGATTGCGTCGTGGCACTCTTTGCACGAATGGGCGCGACTTTGCCCCAAAGCACAGGTAATAATTGATTACGGTTTAAGCGAGATTTTTCCCGTGTCGTATTATTACATCGACAAAAAGCGCAACGAATCGGGAACGCCACTTATCGGCAAACCTCTTGAACATGTTCGCATGTTTTTGCTTGACCAAAACAAAAAGCCTGTGCGCGACGGGGAAGTCGGTGAACTTTACATCATAAGTCCTGCACTTGCCGCAGGATATTTCAAAAACCCGACCCGCACCGCAGAATCTTTTATACAAAATCCGTTGCAAAGCGACCACCACGAAATTGCGTACAGAACAAAAGACCTTGCAAGTCGCCGCCCCGACGGGAACTTTCAATTCCACGGCAGATGCGACCGCCACGTAAAATACCGCGCTTTTTTGGTGGAACTTGACGACATCGAGCGTGTAGCAAAAACTTGCAAAGGCGTAGACATTGCATCGTGCCAATTCGACGCAGGAAAAGAATTGCTTTGGTTGTTTTACTCGGGCAAGGCGGAATTAAAAGACCTTGCGACACATCTTCGCGGGCAACTTCCGCCGCACATGTTACCGCGCAAATTTTTACATATGGACAAAATGCCCATGACTTCGACGGGCAAAGTCGACGGGAAAAAACTTGAAGCCATGATGAAATGATTTGACCAAAAGTGTAAAATTGTACATACTAAAAACGTGATACGAAAGATGATTTTGGGACTTGTGTTTGTCGTAATTGGGGCAGGCATCGGTTTCGGGGCGTCTTTTTTCGGAGGCACAAATCCGGCGCCAAATAATCAAATTTTACCAACCGTAGCAAATTCCGAGCACGTAACAATCTTCCGCCCCGACGGAAACATGATTGATACCGAAACCGTTATCGACGAAACCACGACACCGACGCGCACAAGTTTCGAAGCCCAACCAAACTCGGTCATCGGCAAGGAAACAATTTGGGGCAACCCGAACTCTGACACCGGCAAAGTCGTAATCACCTTTATGGCGGAAGGCTATACCGCATCGGAGCAAGACCTTTTCATCCAACGCGCCACCGAAGGCACCAACTTTTTATTGGGGCTTGGCGGTCAAACGGGAGTTTATCCGTTTAATGTTTTCCGCGACGTGATTAATGTACACGCGATAAAGATTGCTTCCAACAATTCGGGTGTAAGCAACAATGTCACGGGCAACTCGATTTCCACCTATTTCGGCGCGCATTGGTATTATCACAGCACAGCACAATTCAACACCTTGGGTTGGTCGGGAAATCCGCCGACTTCGGCAATCAACGCATTGAAAAATACTTATGCACCGTCGACAAGCGTCGTCACGGTTCTTGCCAACGTGGGTGCGACTTATGGAAGCACCGGAACCGCCTACACCGATTTGAACTTTTGCATTGTCGCCGCCAACACGTGGTACTTTGCCGATGTCGTCAAGCACGAACTTGGGCACGCGCTTGGTAACTTGGCGGACGAATACACTTACGGCGACCAAGCCACCCAAGTTGCCAACGAATACGCGCGCCATCGAATTGGCACCGCGCGCGCAAACGTGGCGTTTACCGACAACATCGTAGGTGGCACACCAACAATAAGCACTTCGACCGTCAAATGGTCGCACCTGTCGGGCTTCAACAACGTTGGGGTTTTCAGTTTCGCATCGGGCAGTATAAGTATCCCCGTACTTGGTACGGTTTCGGTCACAATGTATCGCCCGCATAACACATGCGGTATGAACAGCACAACAAGCGCCTTTTGCGCCGTGTGTCAAGAGCACCTTATCGTCGGCATGGCGAAAATTTCGTCGCTTGTTGTAAGCGCCGTGGCTCCAACAATTTCGGCGCAACCGTCAAACATTAATACTACGCAAGGTGGCTCCGCAACATTGTGGGTCTCGGCGACAAGTTCCGATCCGGGCAACGTATCGTATCAATGGTACCGAAACACAACCAACAGCACAAGCGGTGGAACATTAATCTCCGGCGCAACAGGCACAAGTTACACTGCACCCACGACAAGCCAAGGCACGTTGTATTACTATGCAATCGCCACAAACACAAACCTCGTGGTCAACGGCACAAAAACCGCCACGGCAACAAGCAACGTAGCCTCGGTCACAGTACCGCAAACTTTCACGATTAACGCGTCCGCCGACACCGACGGAACAATCTCGCCAAGCGGTGCCATCTCGGTAGGCATCAACACAACCCAGACCTTTACGTTTGCGGCGAACTCGGGCTATGAAATCGACCAAGTGTTGATAAACGGAATAAACAATACTGTCGCGGTAACCGCAGGGACTTATACTTTTTCAAACATTGCAACGAATCACACAATCGCGGTCTCGTTCAAATTAAAGACCTACACAATCAATGCGGCGGCGGGCGCAAACGGCACGATTTCCCAAAGCGGGTCTGTCCCGATAAGCCACGGCGGGGCGATTACATTTACCTTTGCACCCAATAACGGATACTCGATAAGCCAAGTCCTTGTAAACGGCACAAACAATACTTCTGCGGTAAATTCGGGAAGTTACACATTCACAAATGTCACGACGAACCACACAATCGCGGTAAGTTTTGCAATCAAGACCTACACAATCCATGCTTCGGTTGGGCTTGGCGGTACAATTTCGTCGTCGGGCGAAGTCTCGGTCAACCACTTTTCCAACCGCACATTTACGTTCGCGCCAAGCACAGGCTATGAAATCGACCAAGTTCTTATTAATGGGGTCAACAACGCGACCGCGGTAAGCGCCGGAAGTTACACTTTCACAAACATAACGGGGAATAACTCAATCACGGTGTTCTTTCGCGCAAAGTATTACACAATCACCGTGACTTATATCGCCGCGGGTTTCCCCGACACAGTTTCGACTTTGACCGCGGGGCATGGCTCAAATGAAATAATCGAGTTCACACCCGGACCCGGATTTGCTATAACACAGGTCCTTGTCAACGGCGTCGCAAACTCGGCGGCGAAAACGGCGCAAAAGCACACTTTCAATTACATCACTTCGAACCAAGTCATCACGATTTTCTTCGGCGTGGCAACCGATGACCCCGAACAGCCACCGTTTATCGACGACTCTGGCACAGGTTCGACCCAAACACCAGACACCGACGACAACAGTATAATGCCGATAGTTTATTTCAGCATCGGTGGCGCCGGCGCACTTATCGCGCTTGCGGTTCTTATAATTATCCTGCGAAAAAAGTTTATTATCTCTTGACAAGCCCCACATTAATGTTGTAAATTGACGGAATGTACGCAATTATAGAAACAGGTGGCAAACAATATAAGGTCGAAAAAGGTGACAAGGTCGCCGTAGAATTGCTTGACGTTGAAGTCGGCAAAACTATCAAATTCAAGGACCTTTTAAACGGGGCAGAAGTCACCGCAAAAGTTATCGAACACGGACGTGGCGAAAAGTTGAACATCTTTAAATACAAGCCCAAAAAACAAATTCGCAAACGCATTGGTCACAGACAACCATACACGTTGTTAAGCATCGAGGGGGTGAAATAAAATGGCACACAAGAAAGGTGGAGGAAGTTCACATAACGGTCGCGATTCTAACGCCCAAAGGCTTGGGGTCAAATTATTTGGTGGGGAACACGCAACCGCCGGAAGCATCATCGTGCGCCAACGCGGTACAAAAATGCTTGCGGGCGAAAACGTAGGCATCGGTCGTGACCACACTTTGTTCGCACTTATCGACGGCATCGTTGAATTTTCAACGGTATCGGGTAACAGGACAAAAATTTCAGTCGTAAAAAAATAATCACCTGAATATAGTTTGGATATGAAAATACCAAGTTTCAAAAACCCAATCGCCCGCGGATACACCCGTGGGACTTTGTACGCATTGATACTTACGCTTGCGGGCGTTTTGTTGTTTGCGCTGTTCGTGAAAATCGCGGGCATGTCGGATTCCGCAATCAAGCCAATCGTGCAAATCATCAAAGCAATCTCGATTTTTGTGGGCGTTTCCGTCGCGATTAAAAGCATCGAAAAGCGCGCTTGGTTGCACGGTGGAATACTTGGGCTAGTTTATACAATCTTCGCGTTCTTTGCATTAAGCATAATCGACAGCAACTTTGGCATTACCTCGGGCTTCTTTATCGAAACTTTGTTCGCAATCTCCGTCGGTGTGGCAAGTGCTATGTTAATCCGTCTTCGTAAACGCGACGCTTAAAATTCGATGTTAAGGACTTGGATATTCGACGTATACTGATTCCCGTTAAACTTGTTTCCGGTCATGAAAAATGCGTTTGCCTGTTCCAAAGCGATTTCCGGCATTTGTGACAACACTTCCGCAATCGTGGGGATGAATAAATTATTGGACTTGTGATAACACGTATAATCGCAAATCAATTCCATATGATTTGCCGGATTTATGGCTTCGCGGCGATTGTTTACCGCATCAAAAATATAAGACGTATTCCTTAAACCACGCAAATCAAAGCGTTTAAGTTTATATGCCACGCTTTTAAACAAATGATGAAGCATGCCTTCGTTATAATTTACAAAGTCCATGTACTTCTTGTTTTGATGTTCCGCTTCGTGTTCAAGGTCTGCTTTTGTAAGGCGCACAATCGGCTTCATGCGTTTGTAGCGTTCTTTTAATTCTTTGTCGCTGATTTCGGGGATTATAATATTTTCCATAAATACCTCTTTAAATGTGTACCACAAATGTGGTATAATGTCAATATGCAGAAACTTTTGCTTGTAGACGGGAACAGTTTAATCAACCGCGCTTACTATGCAACGTCGCTTACAAACGGGGCAACGTACGGCTTTTTGAATATGTTTTTAAAAGAACTTATCGATTTGGCGCCAACCCATGTCGCCGTTGCATTTGACGTGCGCGCGAAGACCTTTCGCCACGAAATGTTTAAAGATTACAAAGCCGGACGAAAACCCATGCCTGACGACCTTGCCGCGCAACTTACTGACCTTAAAACCCTGCTTGACATCATGGGTATCAAGATGTTCTCGCAAGCGGGCTTTGAAGCCGACGACATTATCGGCACACTTTCAAAAACCGCGAAAGGCTTCGAAGTTATCGTCCTTACCGCCGACCGCGACATGTTGCAATTGATTGACGAAAACGTCCGCGTCGTTCTTACCAAAACCGGCGTCACAAATGTTGAAGTCTATGACGTGCCACGTATCTATGCCGAGTTCGGTGTCATGCCGACGCAACTTATCGACGTCAAAGCCCTGATGGGCGACAAATCCGACAATATCCCGGGGGTTGCCGGCATCGGCGAAAAGACTGCGTTAAAACTTGTGCAAAGCGGTGCAGACCTTGACGCGTACGCCGAGTACGACATGTGTTACGCCCTTGCCAAAATCAAGTGCGACATGGAATTGAACCCCGATTGGGACGCATTGAAATTTGCTTTCCCTTTGTCGGGCGAAGTCTTCCGCGCGTTCAAAGAGCGACGATTTAACTCGATTTGCGCGCGCACAAACTTGTTTTCGTCGACGGGAAGTCCCGTACAACAAAGTTTTTTTTAATATCAATTTTGTTTGCGTTGTTTTATCTGTGGTGATAAAATATTTACATGAGTGCAAAGATAAAAGTAGTCGGTATCGGCGGAGGCGGAAACAACGCAATCAACCGCATGGTTGGCGTGGTCCGCGGAGTTGAATTCATCGCCGTAAATACCGATATGCAAGACCTTGAAAGTTCAAGCGCCGACATCAAACTTCAAATCGGCAAAAAGACCACCAAAGGTCTTGGCTCGGGTGGCGACCCCCGCATCGGACAAATGTCCGCGGAAGAAAGCAAAGAAAAAATCAAGGAAGCCCTACAAGACACGGACCTTGTGTTCATAACCGCAGGTATGGGTGGCGGTACCGGCACGGGCGCAAGTCCAATCGTCGCAATGGCGGCGCGGGAATTGGGTATCTTGACCGTTGGCGTAGTCACAAAGCCCTTTGATTTCGAAGGCAAGCACAGAATGCGCAACGCGGAAATCGGCATAAGCAACTTGTCTAAATTCGTGGATTGCAATATCGTTATCCCCAACCAAAAACTTGTCGACATTACAAAAAGTGAAACCACGGTTATTCAAGCCTTTGAAATCGCGGACAGCGTTCTTATCGACGGCGTGCGTTGTATTGTCGACCTCATCATCAAAAACATGACAATCAACATCGACTTTGCGGACATCGCGTCGGTTATGCGACATGCGGGTCTTGCGCACATGGGCATCGGGCGGGCAAGCGGTGAAAATCGTTTACTCCGCGCAATCCAAGAAGCAATCCAAAGCAAAATTTTGGAAACAAGCATCAAAAACGCAAGCCAAATAATCATGAGTGTCACGGGCGGTTCAGACCTTACAATTCACGAAGTCAACACCTATGGCACTTTGGTCAAAGATGTTTTGGACGAAAATTGCAACATTATCTTTGGTGCGAACTTGGATAAAAAATACGACAACGAAGTCCAAGTCATCATTATCGCGACGGGCTTTCCGCGCGACAACAAAACCCAAATGATAATCGAAAAGAAAGAAACAACAACCACGACGACAAACACAACAACAACAATTAAAATCCCCGTCGACGTTGTAACCCCGACCGAGAAAAAACCCGAAATCGACCCCAACGTACCATTGTATATCCGCAAACTGCGCGAGAAAAAGTAATCAATCCGGACGCAACAAAATATCGTAAACCGAGGCTTGAACATCGCGACGCCCGACAAACTCGGCGCATTTATAAATGAATTCGCGGTTGGTTGGGCGCTCTATAAACAAGCCCACTTTTGCAAGGCTTTGCCACATCTTGTCAACAATCGTGCGCAAACATCGGTCGATATTTGCTTCGTCGGTATTAAATTTGTCGGCAAGCGTCGAAAATAACATCTTGTTACTTGGCAAACTATTGTCTTCCAACACCATAATCAAACTTTCTTTCAAATAATGGTATCCGTTTACCTTTGTCGGAAATTCGTAATCCATCAAAAAGTCCGCAACTTTCTTTCGTACATCCATTTAAAAAGTCTAGCACATACCTTTAATGTATTCAAGTGCCAAATCTGCAAGGGGTTTTTCCCTTGACTTTGTGAACCATTGCCCATAATGATACCGAATGTCCAAAATGTCGTGGCAACCTTTGTGGCAAGGTTCGCCTGGCACAACAAGCGCGCCACCCGTCGGGCGTTCGTCATAACTGTACGCGCAACCGTTCGCCCCGTGTTGTTCGCACGCCCCCGATAAAACACTTGCGCTTCCCACAACGGGCGAATCCTTGGGTCGCGCGATAAGTTGTATAAGTTCAAGGTCTTCACGCAACAAAATCATGGTCTTGCCTTTGTCGACGAACTCGCGGAGTTTCGGTAACGTAAAGTCTTCAAAGTCGTTCACCGCGTACTCGCACACGGACTTTGTGCAACACGCACCGCCGCAACCCGTGCACACGGTCGGGTTTTTGAAAAAGTTTTGAAAATCCTCGGTCTTAACAAATTTCTTGCGCTCGGTCGAATTCATTGCTTCGTATATGCGCGCAAGTTCCGGCACATGTTGCCGCATTTTTGGAATAGATAAATAGTTTTCATCAAAGTTTTCAAAGAAATTCCTCATGCGGTATATTAACATTTTTCGGTCAAAAAGTCAATATATGGGGTATTGCAAATAACAAGAAATTGTGGTATGATAACGTGAATGAATAACAATGGTAAAATAAAGATTTATAATTATGTTCCACCCATGGGGCTTAAAAAGAGTGCCTTGGATTTTATCGAGGAAGCAAATGGTCTATGGTTAAGTTATGGTATTTTTGAAGACAACAATGGGCTTCATGTCAATATAAATCTTTTCCCCGCAGATGGAGAAAAGTCTTTGTGCTTTGCACATTTTTGCGATGATAAACCGCATAGCAAGAAAATAAAGTTGGAAAGCGTAAAGACACTTGATGAATATAAAGGTAAGGGGCTTGGACAGATTGCAATCAACGCTCTTGTTGTCGATGAAAACGTATGCAGACATAAAGTTTGTTGGTGGGCATCAAGAATATTGAATAAGGCTTGGCCCTTTTACGAAAAAATAGGGTGCAAGTGCAACAAGTTTTTTGATATTGCAAGTAAAAAGATAGATTATTCTGTCTATGAACAATTTGAACTTGATACAAATTTAACACAAGAAAAACAAAACGTTGAAACCGAGTTGCGTTATTATTAATTGGCGCACCGCAAAATAGTTGTCATGCGATTGCATTTCGTTTATATTGAGCGTATGAACAAAACAAAAGCCCTAGTCGTGATTGATATTCAAAACGATACGCACAAAAACTACAAAGAAATAATCGCCAACATTAACACGGCAATAGCGTGGGCGGTTAAAAATGATATTATTGTCGTTTATATAAAGCACGAAAACTTGTCGGCAGGTTCAAAATTATTTTTGCCGAATACAAGCGGTGCGGAACTTGCAACAGACTTGAAAGTGGTATCAAAAAATATTTTCTTGAAAAACAAAAGTAACGCATTGACAAGTGGTGATTTTGTTCAATTCATAAAAGAAAATGAAATCAACGAGTTTATTTTAATGGGTGCAGATGCTACAATTTGCGTGAAATCTACTTGTTTTAATTTGCGAAAACTAAACCATACAATTACAGTTTTGGCAGATTGCGTGTCATGTTGGGATAAAAAACAAATCCCCGAAATATTGAAATATTATGAAAATCAAGGTAGTAAAGTAATTACAACGAAAGACTTGTAAAAAGCGAGCCGAACCTTTGGCGGTTCAACCCGCAACGTGTTGGTGCTCGTGAGTGGATTCGAACCACCACTGGAAGGATTTTAAGTCCTCTGTCTCTGCCATTGGACTACACGAGCAAGTGTAAACGCACTATATCATACAAATTTCTACTTGCCAATACTTTATCTATATAGTAAAGTCTTGTATGTTTAAATTTTTACTAGGGTTAAGCACTGCCGCGAAAATCACACTTGTTCGATTTGTACTTATGGCGCTTGTGTTGGTTTTTTATATTTGCGGAGTTTGCGTCGACCAACCCTTTTTCACCGATTGGTCAAAGTTGATTGCATTAATCTTGTTCGTCATCGCGGTGTTGATTGACTTCAAAATCAAGGACACAACAACAAACCGATTCCTTGTATTGATTGGCTTGGTTTTAATCCTTGCCGACCCCGTGTGGACATTGAATTACGACCGAAGACACCTTGACGCCATATTTGCCTTTCAATATTGGTTCGCGGTTTTGACAATAGGTGTAATCCTTGCCCACGACATCATCGTGCGCGAACCCGTCCGCAACAAGTTCGAAATCACCCGCATCGCTTTCCAATACATTGCAATCGTACTTTACATGTTCCTTGCATTTAATCTTAACCCTTGGATACAATTCATACAAGAGGGCATTTGGCTTGACTTGTTCGGTTATATCTGCGTCTTTGTGATGTGTACGGCTTGTGTTTTGTCCGCATGGTCTTGCGGTGAGCATATCTTGAAAAAACAAAAGGAGAAAAAAGATGGACAAGAACGAAAGAAGTAAGGCACTTGCCGCCGCGATAGCAAATATCGAAAAAGCATACGGAAAAGGCGCCATTATGAAAATGGGCGACGGACCAATTGTGCGCAACATTAAAATTATTCCAACGGGTTGTTTGACCTTGGATTACGCGATTGGTTGCGGCGGAATTCCGCGCGGTCGCATCACGGAAATTTACGGACCTGAAAGTTCGGGTAAAACTACCGTTGCTTTGCACGTCGTCGCGGAAGCCCAAAAACTCGGTCTTACATGCGCGTTCATAGACGCCGAGCACGCCCTTGACCCCGTGTACGCCCAAAAACTTGGCGTCAATATCAAAGACCTTATTTTGTCCCAACCCGACAGCGGGGAACAAGGTCTTGACATCGCGGAAAAACTTGTGCAAAGCGGCTGCATTGACGTGGTCGTAGTTGACAGCGTCGCCGCGTTGACACCGCAAGCCGAAATCAACGGCGACATCGGTGACTCGCACGTCGGGTTGCAAGCCCGCCTTATGGCGCAGGCGTTGCGCAAACTTGGACCGCAAGTTTCCAAAACCGAAACCGCACTTATTTTTATCAACCAACTTCGCGACAAAATCGGCATGATGATGCCGGGACAAAGTCCCGAAACAACTCCGGGCGGTAAAGCCTTGAAATTTTACGCGACATTGCGCCTTGACGTACGTCGTATCGCAACGGTCAAAGACGGCGACGTCGCAACCGCGAACCGCACCAAAGTCAAAGTCGTCAAAAACAAATTGGCTCCTCCTTTCAAACTTGCCGAGTTCGAAATCGTATTTGGCAAGGGCATCTCGCAAACCGGTTGCATTATCGACCTTGCAATCGCCAACAATATCTTCGCAAAATCCGGCGCATGGTTTTCGTACAATGACGAGAAAATTGGTTGCGGGCGCGAGAAAGTAAAAGAATATCTTGACGCCAACCCAAAACTTACCGAAGAAGTTCTTGGCAAAATCCGCGCAATTCTTGACAAAGGCGAAGGCGTAACCGTCTCCGACAACGAGGACTAAAATGGACGCAATGTTTATAATTGTTCCTGTCTTTATGGGTTGCATAATTGGCGGTGTCGCAATCTTTGGTATTACGCGGTGGGTTATGTATATGAAATCGCCGATTGAAATCGCACATGTTAAGATTGTTTCAAAGCGACTTGCGGTAAGCGGTTCAAAAAACGGCTCATCTACAAGTTATTATGTCACGGTAGAATTTGACGACGGCACAAGAAAAGAGTTTTCTACATCGGGCAAAAATTACAGCATGGTTGCCGACAACGACAGCGGGCAAATCACATACAAGTGGAAGATTATGAAAGACTTTGTGCGCGTCGTAAAAACCCATCAAGACGAACCTTCCAAATTTTGTGAACATTGTGGCACGATTTTTGCCACCGACGCCGTTCGGTGTCCTGCGTGTGGCGCCACTCGAAAAAAGTCTTGACGCTTGACCAATCATGGGTTATACTTTTAACGTGTATGTTTTTGGCGCACACGCCTGACCTATATACATAAATCATATCTTAATAAGGAGAAACAAAATGAATGGAGTAGTCATTGGACTTGTCGCACCATTATGTTTGGTTATTGGGTTTCTTATCGGGTACTTTTGCAAAGTCCTATTGGAACGCCGTGTAGCCGACAAATCGAAACAGTCCGCAAGCAAAATCATCGAAAAAGCGCTTGCCGAAGCCGCGACACTTAAAAAAGAAGCAATGTTAGAAGCCAAAGAAGAAACCCACAAGTTGAAAACCGACACCGAACAAGAACTTCGCGAACGTCGTTCCGAAATGCAAAGGCTTGAAAGCCGCACATCAAGCCGTGAAGAACAACTTGTAAAGCGTGAAGAAACCATCACAAACAGGGAACTTGCAATCGAAAGCACACGCGCAAGTATCGAAAACACCAAGAAACAAGTCGACAAAAACTTGTCCGACGCAAAAGCCAAATTGCAAGACGCCGTCGGCAAATTGGAAAAAATCACGGGGCTTACAAAAGCCCAAGCCAAAAAAGAATTGGTGGAAAGCATGGTGGACGACGCAAAAATCGAAGCCGCCGACATGGTCAAACAAATTGAAGAAAACGCCAAGGAAGACGCCGACAAGCGCGCCCGCGAAGTCATCACCGCCGCGGTTCAACGCGTGTCGACCGACCACAGCAGTGAAATCACTGTCTCTACAATTACAATCCCTAACGACGAAATCAAGGGTCGCCTTATCGGTCGCGAAGGTCGCAACATCCGCGCAATCGAAGCCGCAACCGGCGTTGACCTCATTATCGACGACACCCCCGAAAGCATCACGGTGTCGGGCTTTGACCCATACCGCCGCGAAATCGCGAAATTATCGATTGAAAAACTTATCCAAGACGGGCGTATCCACCCTGGACGCATCGAAGAAATCGTCAAGCACACCACGCGCGAAATTGACAACATCATCAAAGAAACAGGTGACCAAGCCGCCTACGATTGTCGCGTCACCGGTCTTCACCCCGAACTTATCAAACACTTGGGTCGCTTGAAGTACCGCACGTCATACGGTCAAAACGTACTCAATCACTCGCGCGAAGTCTGCTATATCGCGGGCTTGCTTGCCGTCGAACTTGGCGCCAACGAAACGATTGCCAAACGCGGTGGCTTGTTGCACGACATCGGTAAAGCCACCGACCACGAAGTCGACGGAACCCACGTTTCAATCGGTGTTGATTTGGCGAAGAAGTGCAAGGAAAGCGCCGAAGTCATCCACTGTATCGAAGCCCACCACGGCGACGTCCCTTACAAAAGCATTGAAGCCATCATCGTGCAAGTCGCCGACGCAATCTCGTCCGCACGTCCGGGCGCACGTCGCGAAAACTTGGAAAATTATATCAAACGTCTTAAAGACCTTGAATCCATCGCGGACGCAAAATCGGGCGTTGAAAAATCCTATGCAATCTCGGCGGGGCGCGAAATTCGCGTCATCGTAAAACCGTCCGAAGTGAACGACGAAAAAGCAATCTTCTTGGCAAAAGAAATTGCGAAAGAAATCGAAGAAAAATTGACGTACCCCGGTCAAGTCAAAGTCAGCGTCATCCGCGAAAGCCGCGCAACCGAAGTCGCAAAGTAATCTTACAAAACACCTTCTTTATGTAAGTCTTCCATATCTTGCATAATCGAAGGTGTTTTCTTTATTTTGAACAACGCTCTTTCGTTGATTTGCCGCGCGCGTTCCTTACCGACATCGTGCGCTTTGCCTGCTTGTTTCAACGTTTGCGGATTTCCGCGATATTTACCGACACCATTGATACGGCAAAAGATGTCCAACTCTTTTTCGGTTAAAATCTCTGCCAATTCGCCAATAATCTCATCAAAGCCGTTGCCCATGCTTTCGTCGACATCGATAAACGGTTGATTGGAATTTTCGTCGGGCTTTATGTCCGCCAAAGTGCGCCCGGATTCATCAAGCGCCTTGTCCATACTTGTCGGAGTTTGTGCCGCACGAAAAAGGGATTCAATCACTTCTTTTGTTGTACCAAATTCTTTTGCCAACTCTTCGTTTGACGGGTCGCGTCCCAATTCAAATCCCATTTCTATAACGGCTTCTTCAACCCGACGCAACATTTCAATCTTGTTGTTCGGCAACCTTATAATGGTTCCTTTTTCGCGGATTTCTTTAATAATACATTGCCTTATCCACCATACCGCATAAGTCACAAAACGATACCCCTTGGCGTGCTTGTATCTGTTCGCCGCCGTGATAAGCCCAACATTGCCGGTCGAAATTAAATCCATCAATTCAAGCCCCTGACCTTGATACTTCTTTGCGACAGAAATCACAAAGCGCAAGTTACTGTTCACCAACATATCACGCGCCGAAATATCGCCTTTGTCCTTTTGCTTGCCAAGCGAAATCTCTTCCTCGTGCGTCAAAAGCGGATAACAGGCAACCTCGCGCAGATACTTCTCAATAATTGTTACTTCTTTTTCGATGACACAAAAATACACTTTTTTCTTGACTTTGTCAACGCGGTCGCATATACTTTGCTATACTAAACAAAAAGGCGGGTGATTACTCTGACAACGCAAGTCATCGTTGGCGAAAATGAAGGATTGGAAAACGCATTAAAGCGCTTCAAACGCAAGTGCCAAAAAGACGGCATTATCGCGGACATTCGTCGCAAAGTCGAATACGTTAAACCGTCCGTTGCCCGCAAGAAAAAAAGCGAAGCGGCACGCAAACGCGCAAAAAAGGAAAGCCGCGCTTGAAGCGGTTTTTTGTTGCCCAACCATTGGGCAAGGATTTCGAATTGCAAGGTCAAGAGCATAACCACCTTGCAAATGTTTTGCGTACACAAACGGGGGAGAGTATAATCGTTTGCAATGGCGACGAATTCGATTACACCTACAACGTCGTCAAAATCGCCAAGCACTCCACACAAATGAAATTCCTGAACCGCGCCATAAATACCGCCAACCCAACCAAACATGTCGCGGTGTTCCTTGCACTTATCAAACCCGACAAGTTATCCCAAGCCGTCACCCAACTTAACGAAATCGGCGTTACGGAACTTGTGCTGTTCAACGCCGACCGTTGCAACGTAGTCTTGCGCACGTTAAACCTTGACAAGTTCGCCGAAATCGCCCGCCAATCCTGCAAACAATGCGGTCGAAGCAAACCCCTTACCATACGATACACCTCCGCTGAACCCGACGTCGCACTCGCCCCCTACAACACCATCTACTTCGCCGACGAAATGACAGCACATGATTGTGTTTTGAAGTCTTGCGGGTCGCAACGCGACAAATCTATAAATGGCTTGCCATCTTCTGTCGCACACTTAAAAACGCAATCGTGTGCTGTCATTATTGGTCCCGAAGGCGGCTTCACCCCTAACGAGCGCGCCAAGTTGTTAAAACTCGCCACCCCCATATCCTTGGGCTCCCGCATCCTCCGCGCCGAAACCGCCGCCGTCATAGCAACAATCCTGTGCGGAGGCACGCTTTGAAACGCGCCTGTATCTTGACGCTTGGTTGCAAAGTCAATTGGTACGAAAGCCAACAAATCGTGCGCCAATACGCCGACCAAGGCTATGAAATCCACCAACGCTTTATTCCCAACGCCGACGTGTACATCGTGAACACTTGCATGGTCACCGCCCACGCCGAAAAAAAATCCCGCAACACCGTGACCCGTTGCCGGGGGGGGCTCGGGGGGGAACGCCCCGTAATCGTTTGTGGCTGTTGTTCACCAGACAGGACATTAAATAAACTTGATTGCCACGCCGTGCAAAGTCGCAAACGCGCCTTTATAAAGGTGCAGGACGGTTGCAACAACTTTTGCAGTTATTGCATAATCCCGTACTTGCGCGGTCGAAGCACATCCCGCCCAATCGTCGACGTTATCGCGGAAGTGCACGCGGGCAACAAACCCGTGGTCATCACCGGCATAGACTTGTCATCATACGGGCTTGACATCGGCACGGATTTAATGACGCTTTGTATCGAAGTCGACAAATGCGGTGTGCCCTTTGAATTGTCAAGCATCGAAGTCGGCATCGTCACCGACGCGTTCTTGCTTGCCTTGCGCGCGTGCAAAAACTTCGTGCAAAAGTTCCACTTGCCCCTGCAATCTGGCTCGGATACCGTACTTAAAAGCATGAACCGCAAATACAAATCCGCGGACTATTTACGCGCGGTGGAACTTATCCGCCAATACTTTCCGAACGCGGTGTTGTCCACAGACGTCATAGTTGGCTTTGTGGGCGAAACTCCCGCGGATTTGGCGCAAACCTACGCCGTCATCGACGCCGTCAAATTCGCCAAGGTCCACACGTTCCCGTACTCCGACCGCCACCTTGACAGATTTCGCAAATAATGCTACAATACCTTGATGAATACCGAAAAACTTGCCACGGAGTATTATTTAGAGCGCAACAAAAACGTCTATCATTGCACGTATTTGCCCATGTCACTTGCCAAGATGACACAAGAACAATTCGATGCCGCGGCGGCAAATCCCAACGACGGTTGCCTTATGAACATGGAGCAATACCTTGCGCGCCATTACCAAGGCGAATGTTATCAATACAGCACCACAGGTCTTATGGGCTTGCCAAACGACGCAGTTTTGATGCGCGGACGATTTACGCGTCAAGGCGACAAGCCCGACGATTACAAACATGGCTGGAACGAATTTGAATTCGAAAAGAAAAAGTACGTCGCATGCAACTTGAACGGAGTGGTACTTTTGAAAGATTATTACACGCACTTCAAACCCGAACAAATTTGGCACGACACCCGCGAAAGCATCTTGGACGCATGGGTTGCGGGCGGTTTTTTCGAACAAAGTGGCGACCCATGGATTGTTAACGGAAAAGGTTTTGAAAACCACGAATGGAATGGGCGTGGCAACAAAAGACATGTCCAACTTGGACCACACTCACTGTTTTACAAAAAGCCGAACAGCAACGAAAAATACGATTTCGCGCGGGTAGTGTTGCTTGAAGACTGCGGTTGTTAATTCCCGATAAAACCAAAGCCAACCACGCCGGGTCCCGTGTGTGTGGTAATGATAAATCCCATGTTAATAATCGACGTTTTTGCGCCGATAAAGTTTTCGCAAATTTTTTGTTCCAAAAGTTTCGCATCGTCGGGGCAATCCGCATGTATGATGAAAACTTCGGGGTGGTCGGGATTAATCTTTGTCACAAGCGACGCAAGAAATTGTATGCTTTGCAATCTGCCGGTCTTCTTTGTCATCGTGACAAGTTTGCCCGCATCGTCAATTTGAATAATTGGCTTGATTGACAGCATCCCGCCAATGAACGCCGCGGCACCGCTTAAACGCCCGGACTTTTTAAGGTACTTCAAATCTTCGACGGTGAAGTAAACGTTCATTTTTTCGTACGTAGCAGGGAAGTTGGCAACAATTTTGTCAAAGCCGTTTTCGTCGTCTTTGTACTTTGCTTGAAGTTCCAAAATCTTGTTAATGAAAATCATGTTTGCCGCAGACACAGTGCGCGTGTCCGGTGCGTAAAACTTGCGCCCGTACTTTTTCGCCAAATCGTTACCTGCGTTGTTTGCGTTTTCCCATGTCTTTGCAAGCCCCGAAGACAACCCAAAATGAATGATGTCGTAACCTTGTTTGAAAAACGGCTCGAACTCCTTGACCGCGTCATCATACAAAACCAAACTTGTGTGCGCTTCTTCGCCACGACGCATGCGCGTGTAAAAATCGTCAAGTTGTTTTTGCGTGGCGGTGGTGAACCAACCCTCGCTGTCGCCGATACTGTACCGAAGCCCAATAATTTGAATGTTGTGTTTTTTAACAAAGTCCTTTGGCAAATCGCATGTCCCGTCCGCAAATATCATTAGTTTGTTCATAAGTTTATTTTACCACCTTTTCGTCTAAATATGTTGTTAAAAAATCCGCCGCGTGAAAAATTGCGACGATAGGGAATTGATGAAAAGCCCCCGCAATCGTGAACTTGCCGTCCAAATTGCGCGGGTCAAAGCCCCCCATGTGCCAATTTATCGCGAAAGCCTCCTCACGCGTCAACTTCATGTACCCACTTATAACATAGACGGATTTTTCGCCGTGCCCGTAAGGCAACGGGTCTTCAAACGCGAAATATGGTTTTTGCTCCCACTTGTCGCCGACCTTGACGTTTCGCATCTCGGTCTTGTAACACCCAATTTTGCAGACATCATGCAAAAGGGCAATTATCGCGGCGCTTTCTTTGTTCTTTGGGTCGTCAAAGTACTTGTCACCGTGCTCGGATTTAAGCATCTTACAAAAGCGCGCATAGACCTTTAAACTGTGGTCACAAAGCCCGCCCGCAAAGTTGCTGTGGAACTTGGTACTTGCGGGTGCGGTGAAAAAATCCGTCGTGCAAAGGTATTTGAAAAACTCATCCGCGCCCTCGCGCTTGATATTGTTTTTATAGATTTCTTCAAACTGCTTTCGTGTGTTATTCGACATATCACAAATCATATCATCTTGTAATTGACAAGTCAATGCAATATAGGTATGATAATATCATGATGGAAGAAAAAAAACTTCAAGTGATAAGTACAGCAGTAGCAGTTCTTTTCGCATTATTCATTCTTTCGTTTGGTGGTATGTTGGCAAATGCAATAGGAGTGGGGTTTTTAACGGGCTATGCTGCTCCAAGCAACGACTTAAAAAATATGCTTATAATATCGTGTGCCATTGTATCTTTCTTGTCACTTGTAATTATCATAATCAAAGCCGTCAATTTCTTCAAGGACAACAAACTTACCTTGCATGAAACAATCCTGGAAGTAATTTGCCTGCTTGCAATAATCGCGTTTATCGTGGCGCTTGGCGTTACAAAGAACAAAGACAATACCATGGACTCGACCTTTTTCCTTGAAAGCCTTGGAAGTTTAATTTCACTTTTTATCATATTGATTGTGTTTATTACATGCAACTTTATTGTAATGAAACGAAATCCAAAAGAAAGCAAAATCGGTTCGGCAATCTCTGACGTATTTAAGAAGTATTATTTAATAATCGCATGTTCGGTTCTTGGCATTTTTATTGCCACGACATCGGTGTGTATAGGTTTGGGTCTTGTTCCAATTAAACTGCAATACGACAGTCATGATGTAAATGACACTTATTATAATTCCTACAATAATACTACCACTATATATGGTGAGGTATATTTTAAAAATAACTCTGGCGAACAAATCCAAAAAGTCATAATTACCTTTGAAGTGTATAGCGATTTAACAGATAATTATATAAAAAAGGTTACGACGATACGAAGGAACATCAAAAATGGTGAACAAATTAGTATATGGTATAGCGCATATCCATCAGGCGACCACCGTACTTCAAACGTCGAAATTATAGTCCATACCAAAGTCACCGGCACGCGAAAAATTCTTATTGCGGGATATTGTTTGCTTACAGGTGTTGTTGCAGGTCTATACTTGGTGACCGACGCGACAATCCGCACAATAAAACGTAAGAGAAAAACTGAACTTCCTATTTGACAAAAGCATTTTTATCGCGTATAGTGATGGACTGCCTTTTGTAAGAACCTCGCTTGCGAGAACCTTGCGAAGGTTCGTTGCACTCGCCTTCGTAGCTCAGTCGGTAGAGCAAGGGACTGAAAATCCCTGTGTCGGTGGTTCGATTCCGCCCGAAGGCACCAAAAAACAATTTGACAAAAAACGCACAAAAGTAAGATAATAAAACATGTCATTACACTACATCGTAGACCGTGCGGGCAAAATTATCGGCAGGTATCGTGACGGACACGTGACGCGATACTATGACGCCGTAAGCAAAGAACTTGCTTTCACACAAGTCTCGGGTAAGAACATATTATTATTTGATTATGCAACGAAAAAGCAGATTGGAAAATTCGACGGATGTTACACAACCGATGCGGGCGGGCGAATGGTCGGACGCGGAAACTTGTTGCATTGGATTGTCTATCCAACCGCAAAAAGGTATTAAAAAGATGGGCAAGCAAACAATTATCGCCGCAACCGCGGTGAACGAATGGAATTATTGGGGCGTAGGCTCGACACACGGTGACGGCGTCGGGGACTTGCGCTTTTCAAACATCTATCCACCGCACGCGGGCAAGTACAAACCCATGATGATGTTGCACGACGGCACGCTTGTAACCATGGACCAAGCATGGGACATCATGTGCCCAAACGAACCAAAACCCGAATACATACAAACCGATCACCCCAAAATCGAAGCCTATATGAAACAAAATTACCGTTACGGCGACGCAAAAGCGTTCGCATTAGAGCACAACATGCGGGTGCTTGAAGCAACAAAAGTCATAAAAGACGAAAAAAGGGCGACGAAAAAGCCTCTTGTTATTGGTGGTAAAAAAGAAAAAACTTTGGAAAATTAGTTGCCAAATATTTTTTTGTGTTATAGCCTAGTTGCATTATTCAAATAAAAGGAAGAATAAAATGAAAATCCAAAAAGTGAAAGCCCTTGAAGTCCTTGACAGTAGAGGCAACCCAACCATCATGTGCGAAGTGTGGTCGGAAAACGGTTACGGTCGTGCAATCGTCCCATCCGGAGCAAGTACCGGCGAATACGAAGCCGTTGAACTCCGCGACGGCGACAAAGGTCGTTACCTTGGCAAGGGCGTCGTCAAAGCCGTGTCCAACGTCAACAACGTTATCGGTCCACGTCTTAAAGGCAAATTTGATGTAAGCGACCAAGAAAAAATTGACCGCTTCATGATTAAAATGGACGGCACACACAACAAGAACCTTCTTGGCGCAAACGCAATCTTGGCGGTTTCATTGGCTTGTGCGCACTGTGCGGCGGCGGAGAAAAAAATCCCTCTTTACCAATATATTTCCGAACTTTATTTCGGCGAAAAGACCAAAGGCACACGTTTGCCACTTCCTATGATGAACATCATCAACGGCGGAGCCCACGCAGACAACAACCTTGATTGCCAAGAATTCATGATTGTGCCTATGGGCGCAAAAACCGTAGCCGAAGCAATTCGCATGGGCGCGGAAGTCTTCCACAACCTTAAAAAAGTTTTGAAAGACAAAGGTCTTAACACCAACGTCGGCGACGAAGGCGGGTTTGCTCCTAACCTTGGCTCTAACAAAGAAGGTCTTGAATGCGTCATGAACGCAATCAAAAAAGCAGGTTACACCCCCGGCAAAGACATCGGTATCACACTTGACGTCGCGGCGTCGGAATTTTTCAAAGACGGCAAATACCACTTCGACGGCAAGCAATTGACATCGAAACAAATGATTGACATCTATGAAAGTTGGGTCAACGAATTCCCAATCGTGTCAATCGAAGACGGTCTTGACCAAAACGATTGGGACGGCTATGTCGAATTTACAAAACGCCTTGGCAACCGTATCCAACTTGTCGGTGACGATTTCTTCGTTACAAATCCCGAAAGATTAAAACAAGGCATCGAAAAGAACGCATGCAACAGCGTGCTTGTCAAGGTCAACCAAATCGGCTCTTTGACGGAAACATTGGAATGCATCAAAATGGCGCACGACAATAATTATACAACGATTATTTCTCACCGTTCGGGCGAAACCGAAGACGTATCCATCGCGGACATCGCGGTCGGCGTCAACGCAGGTCAAATCAAAACGGGCTCGTTGTCTCGAACAGACCGCGTAGCAAAATACAATCGCCTTATGTACATAGAAAACGAATTGGACAAAAAGGCAACCTTCAAAAACCCATACGCAAAGTAATCACATCTCGGGGCACTTGATATTTTTAATGACATGTTCTATCTCTTGATAGGACATGTTTTTAAAATCGAAAGGTTTGAAAATCGAAAACTTGGGGCAATGCAAAACTTCGCCACCGTTTGGGGTTTCCCTAATCGAACTGTAAATCCTGTCGCACGCTCGCCCTTTGCAAAAGTCCGGATTTAATGTAACAAGATGGAGCCTATCCGCAATAAACAAAGATTTTTTCATAAATACTTTGACGCATTGTACCAAAGTTGTGGTAACATGTCAATTGTGATACAAAAGATTAAGTCGTTTGGTTTGCATGGCATTGACGGCTACGTCGTCGACGTCGAAGTCGATGTCGCGCGTGGCATGCCGTCGTTCACATTGGTCGGACTTCCCGACACAAGCATCAAAGAATCCCGCGAACGCGTCACAAGCGCCATAAAAAACACGGGCTTCCGCGTGCCGGCATCCAAAATCGTCGTCAACCTTGCCCCCGCAGACATGCGCAAAGAAGGTCCAATATACGACCTTGCAATCGCACTCGGGATTTTGGCATCAAGCGACGACGAAGTATTGGAACAACCGATACACGCCGCGGGCAACATCGCGTTTGTTGGGGAGTTGGGTCTAGACGGCGAACTCCGTCGCGTCAACGGCGTTTTGCCGATGTTGTTGTCTGCAAAAACTTGTGGCATCAAACGCATCGTGATACCCGACGGCAACAAATTGGAAGCAAGTTTCGCCGAAGGCTTGGAAATCTACTCGGCAAAAAATCTCGGCGACGTGATTGAATGGCTCCGCGGCAACGACACAATCACGCGCGTCCAAACAAGTTCCTTTGAACAAATAAAAACCGTCACCACATACGGGGAAGACCTGAAATTTGTAAAGGGTCAATACATCGCAAAGCGCGCCTTGGAAATCGCCGCAGCGGGCGGACACAACATACTCTTCATCGGACCGCCGGGTTCGGGCAAAACCATGCTTGCCCGTTGCCTGCCCACAATAATGCCAGACATGACTTTGGATGAAAGTTTTGAAGTAACGAAACTTCACAGCATTGCGGGTCTACTCTCCGACGGAATTATCGTCAAGCGCCCGTTCCGCAGTCCGCACCACACCGCAAGCCGTGTCGCCTTGGTCGGCGGTGGAACAAACGCCAAGCCCGGCGAAATCTCCCTCGCACACCACGGCGTACTGTTTTTGGACGAGTTGCCCGAGTATCCGCGTTCCTGCCTTGAAGTCCTTCGCCAGCCTTTGGAAGACAACCGCATAACGGTGTCGCGCGCGCACGCAACGGTGGAATACCCCGCGTCGTTCACCTTGGTCGCAAGCATGAATCCATGCCCGTGCGGACACTTTGGCTCGCGCACACAAAAGTGCACATGCTCGGCTACCAACCGCGACCGGTACTTGCGTAAACTTTCAGGTCCGCTTATGGATCGCATAGACCTGCACATCGAAGTCGACAACGTCACATACGACGACTTGTCATCCGACGCCAACGCCGAGCCAAGTTCCAATGTCAAATCGCGTGTAGAGACCGCCCGCGCCTTACAGCGCATCCGCGGGGGATTTTGCAACGCCAAAATGACGCAAGCCGACGTCAAAAAGTTTTGCGCAATCGACGCGAATGCCGAGAAAATCTTACGCAACGCCTTTGAAAAATTGCAACTATCTGCACGCGCCTACACCCGAATATTAAAAGTCGCCCGCACAATCGCCGACCTTGAAAACTCCGCAACCATAACCCCCGACCACATCACGGAAGCCATAACGTACAGAAGTCTTGACAGGAAATACAGTTTGTGATATAATACCAAATATGAAGAAATTGACATTATCTAACCTTGCAAAATTCGACCTTATCAACAGCGACCTTGACGGCACATTGGTTAAACAATCGAAAACCTCGAACGGCGTGATGGCAAAACTTAAAAACTTTGCGAATACGCCGAACCAACCAAAGGCTGTTCAAATCATACAATGCGGACTTGCATCAAGCCTTAAAAAGCGCGAATACATCAACGGCGCAGGCTTGGTTCTTCCCGAAATCAAGAAACTTGGCAAATCCATGCACCTTGTCACAAAGACATCTGGTCACCTTATGCCACTTTACGGACAAAACAAACTTATGAATGCTACCGCACCGATTTATTATATTTTTGACAAGTTGGTTACGGGCGATTTGGTTGCTACTGATTCGTACAAAGATAATCTTGAACACAAAGAACAACTTTATCGTTTCTCTTGCTATCTTGCAGGCGCCAAACGCGAAAACTCAATCACGTTTGAAGACGATATCAACGAAGCCGCCGTCGCCGCAAAACTCGGCATGAACGTGTGCTATGTCGGCTCGAAATATGAAGGCATGGAAATCCTTGACAACAACGGCATCGAATTCCAAATAAATACCTTTGAAGATTTGTTAAGAAACTGATATACTACCCGCGTGATTCACACCAAAGACGAAATCAATGCTTTCAAAACCCAAGGCATCCACGTCATCAAACGTGGCGATAAGCAGTATCCAAAGCGTCTTGAAAATTTGCACCAACCGCCCGAAGTCTTGTATTGCAAAGGCAACCTTGAACTTTTGACGCGCCCCGCAATTTCAATCGTAGGCACGCGCGCCTGCACCCGCTATGGGATAGACGTCGCCAAACGCTTCGCCCGCAAATTCGCCGAAGCCGGCATTGTGGTAATCTCGGGTCTTGCCGATGGCATCGACACCGCGGCACACATGGGCGCCGAACCCGCAAACACAATCGCGGTACTTGGCAATGGCGTCAATTCCTACTATCCCCAAAACAACAAGAAACTGCAAGACGACATCGCCGAACACGGACTTTTGGTCTCGGAATATTTGCCAAACGACAAAGGCAACAAGTTCTACTTTCCAATGCGCAACCGCATCGTCGCCGCACTTGCAAACGCCCTGTTAATCGTCGAAGCCGATTTGAAAAGTGGCACCATGATTACAAAAGACTTCGCCCTTGACCTTGGCATCGACGTGTTTGCGGTACCGGGCAACGTCACAAGCTTGCAAAGCCGCGGTACCAACGCGCTTATCAAAACGGCATCGTGTGTGTGCGCGGTCGAACCCGACGACGTATTGGCAACATTTGGCGTCACGGCGTCCAATCCCCGCGAAAAACACAGCCTTATCCAAATCTCGTTCGAAGAAAAGCAAATCCTCGACATCCTTGGTCGCGACGAAGTCCACATCGACGACATCCTTGAAAACACCAAATTGCCAATCCAAAAACTCGCGACACTATTGACCAACATGGAAATGCGCGGATTGCTACAAAAACTTCCCGGAAATATTTTTTGTCGAATAATGTAAAAACACTTGACAATTTTTCAAAAACCTTGTACATTAAAGGCAATAAATTCTTAAAGGAGAATAACAAAAATGAAAAAAAGCCAAATCGTCGCAAGTCTACTTTTACTCTTGAAAGCAGGAGTAGTACTTAGTAATTGTACAGAATACATTGAAGTACCTGTGCCATGTAACGACCCAAGCCACGGTAGCACATGTGACGGCAACCACGCTGGCATTCACGACGATTGCGGACCGGGCTGCGACCACGGCGACGCCGTCATTCCATGTTCAACCCCTGCGGCATGCGCGACAAACATATATAATCGAGAAAACGCAGCAATTGACACAGCATGGGGTCGTTGCACAGATAAAAATTGCATCGACAAAACCACACACACCAATGCGATTCGTAATGCATTCGCTACCAGCGCAATGAACTCTTGGGCAAGCAACGGCATGCCATTGCATCCGCTTACCGATCCTCTCACTTCGAATGCATTAACAATGACAGACCTTATTACTAATAATAAATATAACCCTTGCATCGGTAACGAAGCGCTTACCACTGCTTACAACGCCGCAATGGCAAGACTTGATGAAATCCACCCAATGGGTCAATAAGAATTACCAAGTCAAACCCTTAAATCAAAAACTCGGCTATGCCCGAGTTTTCTTTTGCGTTTCGTCGTACTGGGCGTTGAACTTCGCGCGGTTCAATGTTGGGTCGGCGGCAAAAGCCTTGAAAAACTCCTCGTCGCGGTCAAACACACTTCTTAACTGCTTGTCGCTGTAACTATACTTCACAACGGTCGTGCTTGCCGGCGCAAAATCCATGTCTTTGGCTTGCTTTAATGTCGTCACTTTGTTCGCGCGATAATTCGCCAAAATCTTGTTCATGTACGCCATTGGACTTGTCTTGCCAACGGAAAGCGACGCGGCATAATCAATGACATCGGGCGCAAAGTTCCAAACATCCGTCCATGTCGCGTAAAAATCGCGGTCGATTTGGGCGACTTCGCGCGTCGCACCCAAATGGGCAAGCAACTGCTTAATAACCTTGTCTTGCGAAATTTTCTCGTCGATATAGGTGTCAAGGGCAGATGTACTTGTAATCCCAAGTTTATAAAACCGCGCAATCATCATATCCATGTCTTGCAAAGTGCGCCGACCTGTCTTGAAACAAAAGGTCGCAACCTGCAACAGCGTGTCGGCATCAAAGCCCTTTTGTTGCCACGGCACAAGATACTCGGCAATAATGCTGTCCACGTTTTCGTAATACACGCCGATTCTTTTATTCAAGTCGTACGCCAAAGCAACCAAATCCTTGGACACTTTTTGATAGTTTTCAATCTCGTTCGATTCAAACAACTTCAATTCAAAATACTTGGTAATCAAATTATCAAGTTTCGCGATATTACCTTTCGCGCTTTTTGCAATGTGTTCCAACACAGTTTGCGAATAGCCCATTTTGCGCCACTTGGAAAGCAACTCGAAATCCGTAGGCTCGGCAACGCGTTTCAACCCAAGCAACTTCAATATCTTGGCAAGTGATTGCCCATCGTCACGTTGGTTCTTTAATTTTTCTTCCACGCCTTCCACGGTTTTCACGCCGGAATAAGCCCAATTTTTCGCAACCGCTAAAATGTAATTGTACCCAACATCCGCGCCCTTTAAATCGACGCAGTACTTGGCAATCATCACCATCGCGGTAGGTTCTATGTGCAAACTTTCCAACAGGGCATAGTACTCGGTAAACTCGTACGGAGTAATCATGCGCCCCTCGATAAGCGATTGCATTTGAGTATTGAAATCCGCGTACTTGTCCTTTGCGAACTTCTTGATTTTACCGGCACCCGCCTTGACGGGAAGATACTTAACTTGAATAGGCTTCAACGACAACACTTGCACAAGCCCTTGTTCTTGCCAATACAAAAACGCACTTTCGATGTCTTCGATGCTCATACCAAGGGCGCTTGCAAAATGCTCAATCGTATTGTCATAACGGGTGCTTGCCCCGCACATATAAAGCCCGTACAAATACACACGCACGCAATCGCCGTTACTTGCGGTAAGATGCTCGTCAACAAAGACGTTGCTTATCGCCGTCGTGTTTTCGATTACTTGCTGGCTTGAAAAAGTGCAAAAACTCATGCGCCATAATACTCTTTTCGGACAAAACTGTCAATGGGGGGCGAACAAAAGCACCACACATCCCCATAAGGTGCATGGCGTACTTCACAGGGGCGGGGTTGACCTCGCAAAACAAAGCCTTATAGTATTTCAATTCGTCAAGAAACAATTTATGGTTCCCGCCAAGCCAAATCGTGCGGGTCTCGTACGGGCGAACATTGCTTGCCACCGAGATAATTCCTTTGCACCCAACCGCGTAACACGGCAACGAAAGCCCGTCATCCCCGCAATAAACGGCGACATTGTGGCACAGACGCACAACTTCGATAATTTGACCCATATTCCCGCTTGCTTCCTTAATGCCCACAACGTATTTGTTGGTGACGATTTTTTGCATCGTCGCGGGCTCCAAATTCATGCCCGTGCGCCCCGGCACATTGTAAACTACAAACGGCAACTTCACGGCGTTCGCGATGTCGTGAAAGTATTTCACCGCGGCGTCCTGCGTGCACTTGTTGTAATAAGGCGGAGTACACATAACCGCAACCTTTGGCGCCAACTTTTTCACCGCAAGCCCAAACCGTATAATCTCCTTTGGATTGTTACCGCCAATCCCGAAAATGATTGGCACGCGCCCCGCAACAACTTGGTAAGAAAACTTGGCGACCTCCAACTTCTCGTCCCACGACATCGTCGCCGCTTCGCCCGTCGTGCCCAAAATACACAACGCGTCAACCTTACTTTCGACTTGATACTCGATAACTCCGCGCAAAGCATCAAAGTCCACATCGCCGTTGTCTTTGAACGGCGTCACAAGTGCGGTACATACACCATAAAATATTGTTTTCATGTCAATACTTAATATGCTATTGACGCACAATGTGTCGCTAGTGTAAACTTTTAAATCCACTATGAACAAAAAAAAGGCAATCATTAAATTCTGTGTAATTTGTTTCATAACCGCGCTTGGCGTCGCGGCGATTTTCGCCAACTTCCGTATTCCTTTCACCGACCAATATTTCCGCGGTTTTGCGGGCCCAATCGAAAGCAAAATGGGCATAGATTTAAAAGGCGGTATCCTTGCCGTTTTTGAACCCCACGAAGACAACAAAGAGACACCCGACGAAGCCGCAATGCGCGCAACCGTCGTCCGTTTACAAAACGCATTGACCAACGCGGGACTTACCGAAGCCACCGTCCAATTGCAGGGCACCCAAAAAATCCGCGTCGAAGTCCCTGGGCTTTCCGACACCGACGAAGTCTTTGACGCAATCGGCGACCCGGCAACTTTGGACTTTCGATTGTCCGCAACCGACATCCGCGTCGAAGCCTCGGGTATCCGTCGCGTCTCGGTTTACCAAAACCCCGAAACGTATGAATGGGGTGTACTTGTAACATTTACAACCGCGGGCGGTCGTGCTTTTCGCGAAATGGTGCAAACTGCGGGGCAAGGCGGCACCACCTACATTTACCGCAACGGGGTAGAATGGCGCCCCGTCACAATCCAAGACACATCCGCCGGCTCTAACAACACAACCGTCATCACCTTGGGCAAACAAAACGCCACCCGTGCCGACGCGGAAGAATTTAAACTGCAAATCGAATCCGGCCTGTTCGAAGTCAAACTACGATTGTCCGAATCAAGCATAATCCCACAAACTCTTGGCGCGGGCGCATTGCTTGGTTCAATTATCGCACTTATCATCGGCATCATTTTTATCTTTGGCTTCATGTACCTGCGTTACGGCGACCTTGGACTTTTGTCAAATTTGTCGCTTATCATTTACATGGTTTTGTTCATGTTCGCGCTTGCAATCATCAACGCCGTGCAATTAACCTTGCCGGGTATTGCGGGCATAATCCTGTCGCTTGCCATGGCGGTCGACGCCAACATCATTATCTTTGAAGTCATGCGTGACGAATACCGGTCGGGCAAGCGCCTTTCCGTCGCCGTCCACGCAGGCTTTCAAAAGTCCCTATGGACAATCTTCGACGCAAACCTGACCACAATTATCGGTGGTATAGTTCTGTACTTCCTTGGCACAGGTCCAATCAAAGGCTTTGCAATCACACTTATGTTGGGCGTCGCGATTTCGATGTTCTGTTCGCTTGTGCTGACGCGCTCGTTCGCAAAGTTATACCTTTACATCAACACTAACAACGCCAAGCGTATGAGACTTATAAACAACAACCCATACATCACGGAAATCTCCACACCCGCGCAACCCAAACGCGCCCCCGAAAAGCGCAAACTCAACCTTGGGGGTGACAAATGAAAAAACTGTATGGAAATTTGAAAGACAAAAACAACAAAATGTGGGCGAAGTTCCACGACCCCAACACCAAAATCTCGAAATATGGCAAGTGGTACGCCATCGCCCCCTTACTTATAATCTTTATCGGTATTGTCTTACTGTGCATCCCGGGCGTAGGATTTAACCTTGGTCTTGACTTCACGGGCGGCGGCATAGTCGAAACCACAAATATCCAAACCGCGCAAATGGATGCGGTTAAAACCGCCGTAACCGAAGCCCTTTCCGACGACGGAATTCGCCCCGAACTTTCAACCCGCGACACCGACGGCGTACTTGGTCTTACAATCAAATACCAACTACCAAATGACGCAGACATCATGGACATCAACAACAAAATCATCGCCGCGATAATGGCGGTAAACGACACAATCGAAGTCACCTCGTCCACAAGTTTGGACGCCTCGGCATCAAGCGACATCATCATGATGACCTTTATATCAATAGCCGTGACCCTGATTGCGATTATGATTTACATCTTGTTCCGCTTCAAGTTTTCAAGCGGTATGGCGGCAATGATTGGGCTTTTCCACGATGTTTTGGTCGTGTGCGCGCTTATGGCAATCTTCCGCGTCCAAATCAATTATTCGTTCGTCGCGGCGGTCATTACCATGGTGGTTTACTCGCTTAACAACACAATCGTCTTGTTCGACCGCGTTCGCCGAAAAGAAAAAATGGCAAAAGAACTCGGCAATCGTCAGCCCGTAGACCAAATCGTCGACGCATCGGTCAAAGAAACTTTCGCCCGTACCATTGCAACAACCGTCACAACCATGGTGCCCGTGCTTGCCCTTTGTTGCATAGGCGTCCCACTTATCGCCCAATTCGCCTTGCCAATTTTCTTCGGTCTTATTGCGGGGTCGTTCTCCACAATTTTTGTTACAACCGCGCTTTATGTCCGTTTCGAAAATTACCGCAACCGCAAAAACAAACCCCAAAAAATCCAAAGACAAGATAATCTCGTCACCCCCGAGTAAATACATATAGTACATGTTGGACTTCATCACGGGTCTTGTCATGGACGGCTTTTTGCCGGTCTTCTTGACCTTGTTGGATTTTCTTCCCACCGTGGTCGTACTTCTTGTGCTTGTGGCGCTGTTTGAACACAGCGGATTAATCCTAGGGTTTAGTTGCACAACCTTGGCGGTTGGCATTGCGCCAAAAGACCCACGCTACATACGCATGCTGTCGTTTATACCGTGTAGCGCCAAACTCCCCGTGCTTATGTTCATGTGTACCGTGGTGCTTGGTTGGTCGATTTTCGGCGTCGCGTTCCTGTATATACTTGCGCTAACAATAGGAATAATTCTTGGCGGCTATCACGTCCTTGCAATCCCGCGCCTGCGCCACATCGGCTTTCGCGACTTCATACTCCTAATCATCCGCAATATCATCGAGTTCCTAAAACGCATATCATTGGGGTTGGTAATTGCTGTGTTTGCTTTATATACTTTGCAGTTTTTTAATTTACTTATCCCAATCATGAGCCTCTTCGCCCCAATCTTCACTCCAATAGGTCTTGCAAACCCCATGGTTTTGGCGTGCCTTGTATTCGGGCTTGTCGCAAAAGAAATGATTGTCGGCGCCATACTGTCCTTTGGCGTAGTCGCATTGGAACTTACCACCGCGTCGGCGATTTCGTTCATCGTGTTCGCGCTTTTGTACACCCCGTGCCTGCCAACCCTGACCGCGATAAAATCCAAACTTGGACTGAAACACGCCGCCAAAACCGCAGGCTTTAATTTTCTTGTCGCCTATATAATAGCATTTGTTTTTTATAATTTGTGTGTTATACTCACGTTATGAAAACACCGCTTGTCGCAATCGTGGGGCGCCCAAACGTCGGGAAGTCCAGCCTTTTCAACATGCTTGCGGGACAACGTATAAGTATCACGGACGACGAAGCCGGCGTCACGCGCGACCGAATCATCGCTCCGGTCGAATGGTCGGGTCACCACTTTGACATGGTGGACACAGGTGGCGTAGACTTCGACGTATCCAACGTGTTCGCAATCCACATAAGGGAACAAGTCGACATCGCAATCGACCTATGCGACGTTATCGTGTTCTTGGTCGACGGGGAAAGCGGTGTATTACAAAACGACATCGACATCGCGAACCTTTTGCGCAAATCCAAAAAGCCAATTGTGCTTGCCGTCAACAAACTTGACAACGACAAACGCGAAGCCCAAATCCACGACTTTTACGCCCTTAAAATGGGCGACCCCGTGGCAATCTCGTGCACCCAAAAGCGCGGCGTCGGCGATTTGCTTGACGAAGTCACAAAGCACTTCAAGCGTCCCACAAAAGACGAACCCGAAAACGAACAAGCCCCAATACGCATCGCAATCGTCGGCAAACCCAATGCCGGCAAATCATCTATCGTCAACAAACTGCTTGGCGAAAAACGCGTCATGGTCTCCGACATCGCCGGCACCACACGCGACAGCATCGACACGCCCTTCCGCTATATGAACCGCGACTATATCCTTACCGACACCGCGGGCATCCGTCGCAAACGTAGCATCGAAGTCCAAACCATTGAACATTACTCGGTTTTGCGCGCCTTTAACGCAATGCGCAACTCCGACGTGTCCGTAATTGTTATCGACGCGGAACAAGGCATTTCCGAACAAGACGTCCGCCTCGCCGCCTACGTACACAACGAAGGCAAACCAAGCGTTCTTGTCGTCAACAAATGGGACACAATCAAAGGCGAAAAAGACCGCCTGTTTCTTAAATGGGAAAAAGACTTGGAACGCGACTTTGCGTTCATGCCGTACTTCAAATCCCTTTTCACAAGCGCCCTGACAGGTCAACGCATAAACGAAATTATGCGCGCAATCGACGAAGTCATGGCGAACACCCGCCGCCGCATCACAACCGGCAAACTTAACCAAATGTTCCTTGACTTTTGCACCGTCAACCCAACAAACGCCAAAATCAAATACGCCACCCAAATCACAATCTGCCCACCGACATTTGCAATCTTCGGCTCTAAAATGGAAAGATTACCCAAAACTTACTTGCGCTATTTGGAAAATTGCCTGCGCAAAGAGGTCGATTTCACCGGAACCCCCGTCCGCATTTGGCTCCGCGAAAACGCGGACAAAAGGGGAGAGTAATGTCGTATTGGTGGCTGTTCGCATTTTGCGCCGGTTCGTATTTGATTGGCACGATTAACTTCTCGGTCATCATCTCTAAATACGTCTTAAAAAGCGATGTCCGCCAAAAAGGCTCCGGTAACCCCGGCGCGTCCAATATGTTGCGAAACTACGGCAAAAAATGGGGTCTTGTGATAATGCTTACCGACGCCCTTATAAAAGGCGCAATCCCCGCACTTGTCGGCGTTTTGGTGTACGGCAACGGCTATAACCCGCACCCATTGCAAGCCGTTTCAAACTCCGCCGGTCAAATCGCGTTGTTCGCATGCGGATTGGCAAGCGTCCTTGGTCACTGTTTCCCCGTTTGGTCAAAATTCCGCGGAGGCAAAGGCATGGGTTCGCTTGTAGGTGTGTTTATTGTTGCAAACCCCGCGCTTGGTCTGTGCGGTTGGATTATATGGATGCTTCTTATCAAAGTCATGGGCAACGCCGCAGTTCCAACCTTTATACTGTTGACAACAATGGTTCTTTGGGAAATGTTTTTAAAGTCCCCAAATCTTGTTGTCATGATAATCTTGACCGTGATTTACTTCCTGATAATATTTACCCACAGGTCTAATCTGTACCGTATTTTGCGTGGCGCCGAACACCGCATAGTAAAAGTAAAAAAGAAAACTAATTAGGTTATATTTTTTTTAAGTTTTCAATATTATTGTACATGAGCAAATTAAATGAAATCAGGGTAAACATTCCACATTGGCTGACTGTACTTGACGCCGACAACGCGGTCATCGCGCACGTCATCGAAGCCGTCAAAAAGGCGACCAAATCCATGAAGTCCACCGACAGCACGCCGGGCGAAAAAGCGTTCGCACAATCGCCGTACTTCAAATCGTTGGAAGTCGCAAACACCGACAACGACAAAGGCATCGTGACATTTGACGCCGTCCCACAAGACAACTTGTACTACCGCGTCATGTCGGATTTGACCGGACAAAGCGTCGACGACCAAGCGGCATTGTTGGCTTACGTTTCCACCGTCGCCGGCAAAAAACAAGACTATGAAAAAATGCAAGTCGCCATCGACCAAATGGAAAAAACCGGCTATGGCGTCGTGCCCCCATCCTTTGAAGGCTTCGACCTTGCACGCCCCGAAATTTACCGTAACGGCAAAAACTTCGGCGTGAAATTGCGCGCAACCGGACAAAGCATCCACCTTGTCAAGGTCGACGTCAACTGCGAAGTCGCACCAATCATCGGCGAACAAGCCCAATCGGAAGAAATGTTAAAATTCCTGCAAAGCGAATACGACACCAACCGCCAAACCGTATGGGAAACCCCAATCTTCGGCAAATCTTTGGAAAGCATCGTCCGCGAAGACATCGACCAAAAATCCGCATCAATGCCCGCAATGGCAAAGACCAAAATGCAAAAAACGCTTACCCGCATAATCAACAACGGCAAAGGCGGCGTCATCTGCATCCTCCTTTAATTTGTTTGTCGAAATTTGTCACATTGTCAAAAGCCCTTGCATACAAATAGCAAAGGGCTTTTGTAATTGATATTCGAAAATTTTATAGTATTTCTTAACAAGGTTTTGTTTTTCACGGGCATGGTTCAAAGCGAATCAAGTTTCCCAAAACCACTTTCAAAGGCCGACGAGTTACGCCAATTCGAACTTTTCCACCAAGGCGATATGAAGGCCAAAGAAATCCTTATCAAACACAACTTGCGCCTCGTCGCCCACGTAGTAAAAAAATACAACGGGGCAGCGGAAGCCGACGATTTGTTGGGTTGCGGCACAATCGGTCTTATCAAAGCCATCAACACCTTCAAAACCGACAAAGGCACACAAATCTCGACCTACGCCGCGCGTTGTATTGAAAACGAGATTTTGATGTTCCTGCGCGTCAATAAAAAACACCAAAACGTCGGCAGTTTGAACGAAAGTTACAACGGCGATTGCGACGGCGACGACATTTGTCTTTTGGACATAATGACGGACGGCGCCCCCGACGCGGTGGAACTTGCGGAACACAACCAACTTATGCAAAAACTTGTCGCCCAAATGAAAAAAAGATTGGACGACCGCGAGTACCAAATCATCGCACTTCGTTACGGCATCGAAAACAACATCGCCTTACCGCAACGCGAAGTCGCCAAACGCATGAACATCTCGCGCTCGTACATCTCCCGCATTGAAAAGCACGCCATCGAAATCATCCGCGAAATTGTAGGTGACAAAAACTTCCGCGGCGGATTAAATTAAAAAAACCAATGCTTGCTCTTTGATTGTGTGGTATTGCGATTAATATCTTTCGCGGTATAGATTTTCACAACATTACTTTTCACATCACCCGCAGTTACATGATACTCGATAACCGTTTGCGTCGGGGCAGTGCTGTCCACCATGGTATACGTGCCGTCGACCTCGGGCTTTACGACTTCAATCAAACTCGTCTCGCCGCCAATGGTTTTAAAGACGCTGTACTTTTTATCCGCCACCACATTAAACGATATGGTCGGCGCCCCCGTAGCCCCCGTCTTTCCACTTAAAGCAATCTTTGCCCCCGTCTTCGGCGTCATCACAAAGGCGGGGGATTTGGGCTCGTACTTGCCAAACTTCGCCGCTCCTGTGTTAATATCGCGTTGAATATCCCGCGCGATGTAACTTGTAATGCTTCCGCCCGTCGTCCCTTGGGGCAAGTCATTATCCGGCTTCATATCCGCATTGCCTTTCCAAACAAGCAACACACGCTCGGGCGTATAACTTACATTGACCGCGTCGGTGTTCGTGCCATGACTTGAACCGCGCTCGGTGGTACCGGTCTTCGCCGCAATGTCGAACTCCAACGAAGCCATTTTCTTGGCAGTCCCGACCCGCACAGTATCTTGCAAAATGTCGGTAATTTGCAAACACGTGCCTTGCGACAACACATCAAGATACGGCTCGGTATATTGCCAAACCGTTTTCCCGCGCCCGTCTTCAATGCGCTTGACAAACGACGGAGCCGTCTTTTGCCCCCCGTTCGCTATGGCACAAAAGCCCCCCAACAAATGCATGGCGCTTACACCGTTTTGCGTGACACCAAGGCTCAAAGCCAAGTTCTCGCTCTCCAAAGGCAAACCAAGCCCTCTGGCGACGTCCACTGCGTGCTCGACCCCCGTATATTCCAACACTTTGCACGCCGGAACATTGTAAGAATTGGCAAGACTTTCACGCACGGTGACTGACCCGCGGAACTTACCGTCGTGGTTACGCGGATGAAAATCCCCGCACACATACGGGCTGTCGTCAATAATCGTCTCCGGCGTCACGACACCGCGCTCTATCGCCGGCGCATACACACATATGGGTTTCATCGCAGACGCAAAGTTTCGTCGCGCGTTCACCATAAGCCGATTGTTGGTGTGCAACGCATTAATATGACCATTAGGGGTACACGCAATTATCATGGTGTCCGCCACGTTACTCGACACCGTCTTGATTTGATAATCTGGCGTCATTGCAACATCGTCAACCACGGCTTGAACCTGTGGCTCGAAAAATGTAAAGACCCTATGTTGTGGAGTCAACTTGCAAAGCCGACCCGCTTGTGAAATCGCCGCCGCGATATACGTGCCCGAACTGTTGCCGTCGCGCTTGCCGTGAATTGCGACTTCTTCAACGCGCGCGGTCTCGTATTCGGCTTTTGTAATTTTGCCTTGCGTGTACATCATGTGCAACACAAGGTTCGTCCGCGACGTAAAATTTTCGTGTGACGCAAGTGGATTAAATCTCCCCGGACTTCGCAAAAGCCCCGCAAGCCCCGCCGCTTCCCGCACCGACAACTTGGCGACGTCCTTGTCGTAATAAAACCGCGCCGCATCTTCAATTCCCGTGCACCCGTTGCCAAAATACACCGCCATCAAATACATCTCCAAAATCTCATCTTTGGTGTATTGCTTTTCCAATTTTATCGCAAGCGCCGCCTCCCGAACTTTGCGCTTCATGGTTTTCTCGGGCGAAAGATGCGTGTTCTTAATCAACTGTTGCGAAATCGTGCTTGCCCCCTCCTTGGTTTTTCCCGCCACCGTGTTTTTGTACCCCGCTTTTGCAATGCGGTTCAAACTTACGCCGTTGTGCTTGTAAAAGTCCTTGTCCTCGACGCAAATAAACGCCCACTTGATATGCGACGGCAAAGCCTCAATCTCAACCCCGTGACTTGTCCTGTGTTCCATTTTGTTGCCCTCATCGTCGAAAACATGGGTATACGCCGTGGTATTTCGCAACTTGCTTGCGTCCAAAGTCTGGGAATTGTAAATCAACCCCCACGTCGCCGCGCCCGTAATCGCAAGCGCAAAGAAAAACAAAGAAGAGTATAGAAATATCTTTCGTACCATGATACATTAGTGTGTGAAATCTTTTTGGATTAATACATACGGCTGTCAAATGAACGTGCACGAAAGCGCAAAACTTCGCCACATGTTATGCGTCGCGGGGCTTGAAATCGCCACATCCCAAAGCACCGCCGACATAATAATCTTCCAAACTTGTTCGATACGCGACACCGCCCAACGAAAAGCCCTTACTCACATATCACAAGCCATCAAATTGAAAAGTTCCCCCTTCAATAAAGGGGGTGCCCGTAGGGCGGGGGTTTTTTCGCCCCAAATCTGCGTCATAGGTTGCATCAATAAACCAATCGGCGGGGTAGACATCCAACTTGGCACAAACCAATTGGAAATTTTGGTCGAGAAATTAACCGGCACGCGCCCCGACACACGCTTCGGCATGGACAACTCAATCATTATCACACACGGGTGCGAAAACTTTTGCAGTTACTGCATCGTCCCATACGTCCGCGGCAAAGAAATCCACCGCCCAATCGAAGACATCGAATTTGAATTTAAAGAAATAGTTGAAAGGGGAACGCCCCGAGTAATTTATCTACTTGGTCAAAACGTCAACAGTTACCCAAACTTTGTGGGACTACTTGACCGCCTTTGCAAAATCGACGGCGACTTCACCCTAAACTTCTTGTCCTCGCACCCAAAAGACTTCGACCGCACACTTGTCGAATGCATTGCCCGCAACCCGAAAATCGAGCGCAACATCCACCTTCCCATGCAAAGCGGTTGCGACAAAATCCTTGCCGCAATGAACCGCCGATACACCGTCGCACAATTTCGCGAAAAGGTCGACCTGTTGCGCGCCCGCGTCCCCGGCGTTCACATCACAACCGACATCATCTGCGGATTTCCGGGCGAAACGGAACAAGACTTCCAACAAACCGTCGCCGTAGTCAAACAAATCAAATTCGACGCCGCGTTTATATTTGCGTACTCGCCCCGCGAAGGCACCCTTGCTGCGAAAATGGATGGGCAACTTGACACCCACGAAAAAAAGCGTCGCGCCACAAAACTTATCGAAATTCAACGGTCTTTAAGTTCTTCGGGCAAATCATAACCCGACGTGGTGGTCCCCAAGGTTTTATAAATTATCGTTGTCTTAAATTTCGTTTCCATTTCTTTTAACCTTTCCTGATTGTCCATATACAAATTCATAACGACCCTAATCATCCTGTCGCGCAAAGTATAAAGCGTCAAATTGCGCTTTAAATAATAACTTTGGTCGGGCGACTTGGTCAAAGCCTCGATGGCGTTCTTTTGAATTTCCTTGTCAAGCACCGTAGTAAAACCCTCCTCGGAATTCGGAATACGCACAAAGCCCGAGTTCTCATCCGGCGTAATCCGTATCGGGGCGCGCTCGAACTCGCACCGAATGTGCTCGCCAAAGTGCCCACTTTCCAAAGACAACTCCAAATCCGGACTTAATGCGTCCAACTTATGATAAAAATCTTCAATCGTGGTAATGTCTTGGACAAGTTCCACATCTACAAACTCGTCATGTACGTTTTGTTTAAGCCCCTTGATTTTACGCAAAAACCCTTTTAAAACTTCTTTTTCATAACCCGTTTTATCAATAAACATTGCAATACTATGACACAATGTTGTACAATTGTCAATATGACACCGATGATGAAGCAATGGCAAGAAGTAAAAGCCGCGCACAGTGACTGCATAGTCTTCTTCCGCTTGGGCGATTTTTACGAGATGTTCTTCGACGACGCCAAAACCGCATGCCAAGTTTTGGGTATCACCTTGACCGGTCGCGACTGCGGAATGGAAACCCGCGCCCCAATGTGCGGCGTCCCACATCACAGCGCCAACACCTACATCAAAAAACTTGTCGAAAACGGTTATAGGGTGGCGGTCTGCGAACAAGTCTCCGCCGTCACAAAAGGTCAAATGGTGGACCGCGACGTCATCAAAATCATAACGGCAGGCACGTACAGCGACGAAAATTTCCTTGAAGCCACACAAAACAACTTCGTCGCCGCAATCTACACGATGGGAGAGCACGCCTCCGTCGCATGGTGCGACATCACAACGGGCGAATTCTTCGCCATCAACACCAAAACAACAAACCTCGACGACATAAAAAGCATGATAAACCCGCGCGAAATTATCGACAGCAACGGACACTACGGCTATGCGTTCAACTCGGCAACCGCATACGGCAACATGTTGCGCTACTTCAATATCACAAGCACCAAAATCTTCGACCTTGAAAAAGACGACAAAATCATAAACTCGGCGGGCGCGCTTTTGCACTACCTTATATTGACGCAAAAAAAGACCGTCGCCAACATCACCAAAATCGCGGTAGTGCGACAAAAAGACTTCATGATAATTGACAAAACCGCGCGTGAAAACTTGGAACTTACACACGCGTACCGTTTCCCAAATCAAAAAAAAGGCAGTCTCCTTTGGGTTTTGGACGATACAAAAACCGCAATGGGCGCCCGCGAACTTGTCCATTGGATAAACCAACCCCTGCAAAACATCGACGCAATCAACGAAAGATTTGACGCAATCCAAGCCCTGCAATCAAACCCCGCAAGTTTACGCGACCTGCGTGGCGCATTGGAAAACGTCGCCGACATCTCGCGCCTATGTGGCAAAGCCGCCTCCGGTGTCATCACACCCCGCGACATGCAATCCCTGCGTTACGCCCTTGACAACAAAAGGTTAAAATCCACAATCAACACCGCCACCACACTTTTGAAACAATGCCACGACGGCATAGTTTTATTACCCGACCTTGTAAACACAATAGAGCGCGCCATCATCGACCAACCCCCAATGAAAACCGACGAAGGCGGCTTCATCCGCGCGGGCTTTGACAAAAAACTTGACGAAATCCGTTCCGCCGAAACCCAAGGTCGCGAATGGCTTTCCAAACTTGAACAAACCGAAAGATTGGAAACCCAAATCAAAGAACTTAAAATCGCATACAACCGCATCATCGGTTACTATTTCGAAATCCCGACCAAGCACGCTGCGTCTGTACCTTACCGATTCACACGCAAGGGAAGCACCGCAAACTGTGACCGCTTCATGACCGACGAATTAAAAGAACTTGAAGGCAAAATCCTTAACGCCCGCGAAAACGCAATCACCCTTGAATTAAACATATTGACGGAACTTCGCAAACTTATCATCGAAAATCTTGACGCAATCATCGGCACCGCAAAATCAATCGCCGCCTTGGACGTATTGCAATCCTTGGCAACCGTCGCCCAAGCCAACGGCTATGTCCGCCCAACTCTCAATAACAAATGTCAAATCACACTTAAAAACGCGCGCCACGCCGTCGTAGAAAAATTGCTTGGCATCAACAATTTCATCGCCAACGACTGCGACACAAAAAACTTCACAATGTTAATCACAGGTCCAAACATGGCGGGCAAGTCCACCTACATGCGCACCGTCGCAACCGGAGTTTTAATGGCACACATCGGAAGTTTCGTCCCCGCCGACGAAGCCAATATCTGCTTAACCGACCGCATCTTTACCCGCATCGGCGCCTCCGACAGCCTTCTCACGGGCGAGTCCACTTTCATGGTCGAAATGAACGAAGTCAGTAACATCGTAAACAACGCGACAAAACAAAGCCTTATCCTTATCGACGAAGTCGGGCGGGGCACAGGTACCTCCGACGGTTTCGCGTTGGCAAG
>Ga0209755_10001279_pt1 | contig 40283 bp, 30 predicted proteins | sample TergutCo191P1_FD_187301 | JGI IMG/M metagenome (GOLD analysis project Ga0209755, IMG submission 187301) | Cornitermes sp. P1 segment gut microbial communities from Petit-Saut dam, French Guiana - Co191P1 (SPAdes) (version 2) | ecosystem: Host-associated > Arthropoda: Insects > Digestive system... | reverse complement strand
TCATGCACAAGAAGAATTCAATGCCAAGCACTACGAAGCAGCCGCTTATTTATGGGAAAAAGCGGGCAATACCGATGCGATGGAAGAAGCACAAAAAAAGAGCATGGAATATAACCCCGCCCCGCTTCCATCAACACCATTACGTAGAACATCAACTAAACCGAAGTTGCAAACATCAATAAAAAGATTAGGAGGAATTTGAATTTATAAATTTGGGAAATTATACAGAAAGATCAGATACACCTCCATCATCTGTATCATTTAAAATGCTTGATAAGGATAAATTTTAAGGAGAATTAACAATGAGAAGTGAACAATTAGATAGCCGCAGCCATTTCTTTGCACACAAGCTCGTCAAGAATCTGAGCAGGGCTTTTATTATTTGCGGCGGCTTTTGTCAGAAGATAATTAACAGTCAAATTTGTAAAACCTAAATTACGCATTTCTCTTTGAGTGATGAAACCAGTGCCGTTTGGTCCAAGTTTAGGTACAGTGCGAGTCAATTCATTGTCAAGAGCTTCGTATTCTTCATCTGTCATAATTTAAATATAGCATGAAAAAGGAGAATTAACAATGAGGAAAAAAAGAAGAATTTTAACCGCGAACCTCACGAACGACTGCCTGCGGCAGCTTCACGAACTACCGCTAAGATATCAAAGCTAGGGTTCGTGAAGCTATCATTGGCAGCAGTTTGTGTTATTCGCGGTATAATAAAAGAATAAGGAGGTAAAAGTATGTCAAACGGCGCGCTTTCACAGGATGAGATGAATGAAATGTTATGTGCAACAGATGAGCAGTTTTCAAAGATGATACAAAAAGCGGGTGAAGGTTCAATCCCTGAAGATGACATAAACTTTCTTATGAACGCGGTTAATATCACAGATGCGGCAAAAGCCGAAGACGAAGAAGTCAATAAAAAATTTTATGAGGATAATTACCCTGATAAATGCGCCAAAGAACATTTATCTGCAATTTATAAAATACATGAAAAATTTTTATCTTTAGCGGCTAAAACATTATCGGAGAAGCTTCAAAAAGATGTCGAAGTGAAAATCTCTACGATAAACCAGATTACAATGGGAGATTTTATCCGCTGTCTTCCTAACCCAACCACGCTGGGCATTATCGATATGAAACCCTTAAACGGCAAAGCAATAATGGAACTGTATATGGGAAATATTCCGGTAACAATTATTATAATGAGCTTTTTGGAAAATCTGCGTCAAGCATGGTCAGGAGTAAAAGACTTGAAACCCAAATTAGAAAAAACAGAAACCAATCCCGAAACGCTTGATATCGTTCCGCGCTCGGAAGGCGTAGTTTTACTGACATTTGAAACAAAAATAAACAGCGTACAAGGAATGATAAATTTCGCAATACCTTATTCAGTAATAAAACCGATTTTAGAAAAGTTAAAATAACATAAGGAGGATTTTTATATGGATAATTCTATTAATTTCAAAAAATGTGATAAGGGGCATATATATGAAAGCGGTTTGGTTGAATGTCCTTATTGCAGCGGCAAAAAAATAGAAACCGACCTTAAAGACTTGCCGGAGAAGCCCGATGTCGATTCGGATATTGATGATGACATAGCGGATTGTTATTTTCAAATGGGAGGTGACATTGATGATGATAATGAAAACAATTGGTAAAGAAATTAATAGTATAACAACAAAAGGTTTTTATAGTTAAAAATCTCCCTCTTGACTATTTTTCTAATTTATTATATAAAATACTCAGAACAAGGGCGTTCATCATATAATAAAAAGGTGAGAAAAATCAGTTTTTAAACTGGTAAGAATTTCCTTTTTATGATACGGTGAACGCCTTTTTTGGAGGAATTAATGAGCATAATAGCAAAAAACATGCACTTTAAAGAATTAAACGAAAGAATTAAAGCAGGCGGAACATATGTCCATATTGATGATGTTTTCGGGCAGCGTTTTATCGGCAGCGCCCTGAACGGAAAAACCCTTTCCATAAACGGAACGCCCGGCAATGCGCTTGGCTGTTATCTTGACGGAGCTGTGATAGAAGTTCACGGCAATGCGCAGGATGCAACAGGCGATACAATGAATGACGGAAAAATTATTATCCACGGGAATGCCGGAGACGCGCTGGGTTATGCGATGCGCGGAGGAAGCATTTTTGTAAAGGGAAATGCAGGCTACAGAACAGGGATTCACATGAAAGAATATAAAGACAGAATTCCTGTAATTGTGATCGGCGGAAGAGCGGGAAGTTTTCTTGGAGAGTATCTTGCAGGAGGGCTTATCATTGTGCTTGGTATAGGAGCGGAAGGGGAGCAGCCTGTCGGAAACTTTACAGGGACGGGAATGCACGGCGGAAAAATTTTTATAAGAACGACAGTTGATCTTATAGCTCTTCCTGCACAGGTTGCAGTAGAAATTGCAACGAAAGAAGATTTGCAGGAAATAGAGCCTATAATAAAAGAGTTTGCGTCTAACTTTGGGATGGACAGCGCCAGCCTTTTAAACGATCAATTTTTTATTTTGAAACCTAATGCAAAAAATCCCTATAAACAGCTTTATACTGCAAACTAGAAAATATGTGCGGCATTATCGGTTATATCGGAAAAGAAGACGCAGTTCCCATTATTGTTGACGGTTTAAAAAAACTTGAGTACCGCGGCTATGATTCTGCGGGCATTGCAATTTACGGACAGACCGGTTTTGATGTTGTTAAGCAAAAGGGACGGCTTGCAATTTTAGAAGAGCGCCTTACAGCGCGTTTGATTGAAAATAGGCCCCTTAAAGGACGATTAGGTATCGGGCATACAAGGTGGGCAACTCACGGCGAACCTTCTGATATAAACTCTCATCCTCATGTCGGCAGTAAAAATAAAATCGCTGTTGTGCATAACGGTATAATAGAAAATTACAAGCAATTAAAAGAACGCCTTATTAATTGGGGTATATCATTCGCTTCCCAAACAGACAGCGAAGTAATAGCTCAGCTTGCAGAACATTATTATAACGGTGATTTAATCGACACTGTTATCAAAGTATCAAATGTTGTAGAAGGCTCTTACGCGCTTGGCGTTATGTGCATTGATGAGCCTGACACCCTTATTGCGATAAAAAAAGATAATCCCCTTATTATTGGTGTAAGCGAACACGGAAACTTTATTGCGTCTGACGTACCTGCTGTTTTAAAACACACAAACAAGGTTTATTATCTTAACGATAAAGAGATTGCAGTACTCAAGCAGGAAAGTGTTCAATTTTTTAATTTTGACAAGGAGTTATTGCAAAAAAATCTTGATACTGTAACATGGAGCGTAGACAGCGCGGAGAAAAGCGGTTATCCGCATTTTATGCTGAAAGAAATTATGGAACAGCCCAGAGTGTTACGCGATACAATTCAATCTGTTGTAACAGAAGCGGATAATAAAAATATTTTGGATAATATTTGCGTTGAGCGCTTTAATAAAATAATTATTACAGCCTGCGGTTCTGCTTATAATGCCGGAGTTGTTGCAAAATATGTGTTTGAAAAATTATGCAGACTGTCTGTAGAAGTTGAACTTGCAAGCGAGTTCCGCTACAAAGATGCAATTATAGACAGTAATACACTTGTTATTTTAATCAGCCAATCAGGAGAGACGGCGGATACTATCGCTGCTATGAGGGAAGCAAAAGCAAAGGGAGCATCAACATTGTCAATCGTTAATGTGGTAGGCAGTACGATAGCGAAAGAAGCAGATTATTGTTTGTTTACAGCAGCAGGTCCTGAGATTGCAGTTGCTACAACAAAAGCGTTTTCCGCACAGCTTGTTTTACTTTACATACTTGCAATCCGTTTTGCAGTTAAACTCGGAAAATTATCACAGAAAGAAGAACAGGAGCAGATTGCAGAAATTGCAGGGCTTCCCGATAAGGTTTCGCTTCTTCTTGATAAAATCGGCTCTATTCAAATGTATGCTTCAACCTGTGTCGGTTATAAAAGTATTTTTTTTATCGGAAGAAATATTGATTATGCAATCGCTCTTGAAGGATCATTAAAATTAAAAGAAATTTCTTATATCCACTCTGAAGCTTATGCAGGAGGCGAATTAAAACACGGAACTATTTCGCTTGTAGAAGAAAATACGCTTGTTGTTGTGTTATCAAATTGTTCTAATTTACACGCAAAAATAATGAGCAACGCAGAGCAGGTAATGAGCAGGGGTGCGAAAGTACTGCTGATCGGAAATTGCCCGAAGCAAGCGGCAGAGGAACAGGAAGCGGAGAAATTTTACCATATCAATTTACCGCAGGTTTCGGATTTATTTTCGCCGTCTCTGTCGGTTATCGTTTTACAGCTTTTCAGTTATTATGTAGCTGCAAATAAAGGTTTGGATATTGATAAGCCGCGTAACCTGGCAAAAAGTGTTACAGTAGAGTAGGAGGATTTATGAAGGAAATTCTTGAGTTTGTAAAAGAAAACGATGTAAAATTTATTCGTCTTAATTTTTGCGATATTTTCGGTTTTCAAAAAAACATTTCTATAATGGCGGATGAACTAAAGTCTGCATTTGAAAACGGCGTTTCATTTGACGCTCATATAATACGCGGTTTCCGTGATATTACGCAATCGGATTTATTTTTATTTCCCGATCCGTCAGCGCTTGCGATTCTTCCTTGGCGTCCCGGTCCCGGAAGAGTGCTTCGTTTTTTCTGTGACATTAAAACACCGGACGGCGCCGCCTTTGAACATGACACAAGGCTTATCTTAAAAAAAGTTACAGAGCGTGCAAAAAATATGGGCTATACATGCAAGATCGGCGCCGAGTGCGAGTTCTACCTTTTTAAAACAGATGAAAACGGAGATCCGTCAAACATCACTCTTGATAAAGGCTCTTATATGGATATTTCTCCAATCGACAAGGGCGAAGATATCCGCAGAGAAATTTGTTTAACCCTAGAAGAGATGGGGATAAAACCTGAATGTTCTCATCATGTGCAAGGTCCGGGGCAAAATAAAATTGAATTTAAATTCGGCGATGCAATTTCAAGCGCGGATAACCTGCAAAGTTTTAAGACGGTTGTAAAAGCGATTGCTTCGCGTAACGGTTTGTTTGCTTCTTTTATGCCGAAGCCGCTGCTTGATGCGCCGGGAAACGGAATGCACATCAATCTTTCTCTTTATCAAGATGATAAAAATATTTTTACTCATGTAAACGCAGGACATTCTAAAATTGCAGAAAGTTTTATCGCAGGAATTCTTGATAAAACTCCTGAGATCACTTTATTTTTAAATCAGCTTTCCAATTCTTATGAACGTCTTGGAAAATTTGAAGCGCCGAAATTTGTATCGTGGTCGCATCAGAATAGATCGCAGCTTGTAAGAATTCCCGCATCCTCCGGTGATAAAGTAAGAATGGAATTGCGCTCCCCAGACCCTTCTTTAAATCCGTATCTTGCATATTCTTTGATCTTAAGCGCAGGGCTTGACGGGATAGAAAAAAAACTTGATCTTCCTCCCGCAGTTGATGAAGATTTATTTACAGCAGACATTAAATCAACAAAGGTGCTAGATCAGCTCCCTGATACTTTTGAAAAAGCAATCTTTCTTGCAGAAAACAGCAAGTTTATTAAAAATGTAATAGGAGAGATACTTCTTTTAAAATATATAGAAATAAAAAAGACTGAGGCAAAAGAATTTACATCAGCCAAAGATAAAGTACAGTTTTATAAAGAAAAGTTTTTCAATATTTTTTAACGCAGTAATAAAGAAGGCGGTTAATAAAATGGAATGCAGCGCTTTAATAATTACCGGTTCGGAAAAGAGCAATACAAACAAACCCGGTTCATGCGCTCTTTTTTCTGAAGCGTTAACTTTTGCTTCCATAAAAAATATAACTATTCTTTCCTCAGCAGGGGAGGCGCGAAGAGTGCTTCTTGAAAAAGATTTTGATATTATTATAATTGACGCTCCCCTTGCAGACGAATCGGGAGAAAGTTTGTCACGCCATATTGCAGCGAAAGGTTTGTCACAGGTGATCCTTGCTGTAAACAGCGAACACTTTGATGAAGTCTCTTCTGTTTGTCAGGAAGACGGCGTTCTTACAATTTCAAAACCAATTAACAAAGAATATTTTTGGGCGACTCTTTCGCTTGCAAAATCTGTTAACAGCAAATTAAAAAGAATGCGGGAAGAAAACGCAAAGTTAAAACAAAAAATTGATGATATAAGAATAATTGATAAAGCGAAGTGCATGCTGATTTCTTATCTTAGTTTAAGCGAGCAGGAAGCGCATCGTTTTATAGAAAAGCAGGCGATGGACTTGCGTTCAACAAAAAGAGCGATAGCAGAGGGGATATTAAAAACATATGCAAACTGAAATAAATAATTGCGGTAAGTTAAAAGAAGAATGTGCGGTTTTCGGTGTAAGTTTGCATATTGAAGAAGCGGTAGGAGTTACGTATAACGGTCTTCTTGCTTTACAGCATCGCGGGCAGGAAGGGGCAGGCATTGCAGTTGCAAATAACAGAAGCATAGTGTGTCATAAAGATGAAGGGCTTGTCAGCGAAGTGTTTTCCGGAGAAGACCTTGCCCGTCTTCCCAAAGGAAAGGTCGCAGTAGGTCATGCACGTTATTCGACAACAGGGCAATGTTCAAAAGAAAACGCAGGTCCTTTTGTTACAGAATATCTTACAGGAAGGATTGCTACAGCGCATAACGGTAATGTTACAAACGCAAAAGAAATAAAAAGCAAACTTTTACAGTTTGGAATAAATTTTAATGCGACAAGCGACAGCGAGGTTGTCTCTTCTTTAATTGCTTACTTTATAACAAAAGAACAAAGTTCTCTTTACGGTACCGCAAACGCTGTCGGTTTACTACGAGGAGCGTTTTCGCTTGTTATTGTTACAAGCAAAAATAAATTGATTGCAGTACGTGACCCGCAAGGTTTCCGTCCGTTATGTATCGGAAAAAACGGTATAGGATGCGCCGTTGCATCAGAATCTTGCGCTCTTGAAACCTGCGGTTTTGAATTTGTCCGTGATGTGTTTCCAGGCGAAGTAGTAATAATTGAAAACGGAGAAATAACAGATTCCATTTTTTTTCAGCAATCAAAAGACGGCAGGGAAGAATCAAACGAAAACATTAATAATAAATTCGCAGAACTTGGTTTATGTATATTTGAATACGTTTATTTTGCGCGTCCTGACTCTGTAATTGACGGGTTAAGCGTTTATAAGGCGCGCTACAATATGGGGCTTGCGCTGGCGCGTGAATATCCTGTAGATGCGGATGCTGTCTGCGGAGTGCCAGATTCCGGGCTGGAAGCGGCATATGGTTACAGCGATCAAAGCGGGCTTCCGCTTATAAAAGGTTTTGTAAAAAACAGATATATCGGCAGAAGTTTTATTTATCCGACACAGAGTAAGCGCGACAGCGCGGTCAGGATAAAACTCAATCCCTTATCTGTAAATATACGCGGAAAAAAAATCGTGCTTGTTGACGATTCAATTGTGCGCGGAACTACAAGCGAAAAAATAATAAAAAGTTTAAAAAACGCAGGTGCAAAGGAAGTTCATATGAGGGTTTCATCTCCTCCTTTCCGCCACACTTGCCATTACGGAACAGACATTGACAGCGAAGAAAATTTAATCGCAAACAATATGAGCCTTGAAGAAATTTGCAAAAAAATAGGAGCTGACAGTTTGGGATATATCAGCATAGATGCTTTAAAAGATGCATGCAAAGAATGCAAACTGTCATTTTGCACAGCGTGTTTTACAGGGAATACGGCAGAACGCGCAAAGAAAGATGTTTTTGAGTGATTTTAAAAATTTTTGTTCAATATAAAAATGAAAAGGATTTTTATATCTAGACAATATTCACGATTTTCTTCATACTATATATAGAGAACAAGGGCGTTCGTCAGATGGTACATGGCAGTAAAACCGTTTTTTCGGGCAGTAAAAAATCAGGAAGATTTTTTACAAACTGTTTATTCGTATTATATGATGAGCGCCTTTTTAATAGCAAAGAATTACATTTTAAGGAAAAAGCATGAGCGACATGAACGACGGCAAAGCTGAAACAGCTTACTTAATTTTGGAAAACGGCAAGGTTTTTGAAGGTAAATTTTTCGGCGCGCAGGGCAATGTTATTGGCGAAATTGTCTTTACAACCGGAATGACAGGTTATCTTGAAACACTTACCGATCCAAGTTATTACGGGCAGATCGTTTTACAAACTTTTCCTTTAATCGGAAATTACGGAATAATTCCTGAAGATTTTGAGAGCGCAAATGTCGGAGTAAAAGCCTATATTGTAAAGTATCCGTGCAAGACACCGTCTAACTTCAGGAGTTTGAATAATTTGAGCGCTTTTTTAAAAGAGCGCGGAATCATCGGTATGTACGGTATTGATACACGCGCTCTTACAAAAATAATTCGTGAAAACGGCGTTATGAACGGAAAAATAACTTCCGTTTCTCCTGGAAATCCAAACTCTGTTAGCGCTAACATCGAAGAAATAAAAAAATATTCGGTCACAAACCCTATCGCTAAAGTTTCTCAGAAAAGTGTTATTAAATCGATAGAGATTGCCGCAAGCAATAAAACAAAAAAACGCAGCATTGCTCTTATGGATTTCGGCGCAAAACGCGGGATTGCAAATGCGCTTTTAGCAAGAGATTGTGAAGTGTGGACATTTCCGTATGATACTTCTGCAGAAGATATAATTAATTTAAAACCAAACGGAATAATGCTCAGTAATGGTCCCGGCGATCCTGCAGATAATGCAAACAAGGTGATCATTGAAACGCTTGCTGCACTTATTAAAAAAGGTATACCCATTTTCGGAATTTGCATGGGGCATCAGCTTCTTGCTCTTGCAAACGGATATACAACAAGAAAATTAAAATTCGGTCACAGGGGAGCGAACCAACCTGTTAAAGATATGCAAACAGGCAAAGTTTATATTACAAGCCAAAATCACGGCTACGAAGTTGTTGCAAATAACAGTTCCTTTATAAATGTTAATGACGGAAGTTGCGAAGGTCTTGATTACGGTGTTTCGTTTTCCGTGCAGTTTCACCCGGAAGCGCGAGGCGGTCCGTTAGACACAAGTTTTTTATTTGACAAGTTTATGGAAAGATGCGATGCGTATTCCGAAGGGAGGCAATCTATATGCCTTTAAATAAAGATATTAAAAAAGTTTTAGTAATAGGTTCAGGTCCTATTGTTATAGGTCAGGCTGCTGAGTTTGATTATGCAGGCACTCAAGCCTGCCGCATTCTTCGCGAAGACGGAATTAAAATAGTGCTGGTTAATTCAAATCCTGCAACTATAATGACAGATAACAACATTGCAGATATTATCTATATTGAGCCTTTAACGCTTACTACGGTTAAACGCATTATCGAAAAAGAACGCCCCGACAGCATTTTATCAGGGCTTGGCGGGCAGACAGGATTAACTCTTTGCATGCAGCTAGCCCGTGACGGTTTTCTTGATAAATACAATGTGCGTCTTTTGGGTTCTTCGCCTGAAACTATAGACAAAGCAGAAGACAGAAAAATTTTCAAAGAGACAATGGAAAGCATAGGGCAGCCGTGCGTTCCTTCCGTAATTGCAACAGATGTAGAAACTGCGCTGAAGTTTGCAGGAGAGATAGGCTATCCTGTGATTGTGCGCCCAGCTTTTACATTGGGAGGCTCAGGCGGAGGCAGTGCAGCGGACGAAGAAAAACTGCGGGAGATTGCGTCTAACGGTATTTCTCTTTCGCCTATCAATCAAATACTTGTTGAAAAATCAATTGCAGGCTGGAAAGAAATTGAATTTGAAGTAATGCGCGACCGTGCAGGAAATGTTATCACTGTCTGTTCTATGGAAAACTTCGATCCTGTAGGTATACATACAGGTGATAGTATAGTTATCGCTCCTTGTGTTACGCTTGCCGACAAGGAATACCAAATGCTCCGCACAGCAGCCCTTGATATTATAAAAGCGTTAGGTGTCGAGGGCGGCTGTAATGTGCAGCTTGCTCTTGAACCTAACAGTTTTGAATATGCGGTAATCGAAGTAAATCCCCGTGTATCACGGTCTTCTGCGCTTGCAAGTAAGGCTACAGGTTATCCGATTGCAAAAGTAGCGGCAAAAATCGCAATCGGATACACCTTAGATGAAATTAAAAATGCAGTAACAGGTACAACTTATGCGGCATTTGAGCCTGCTCTTGATTATGTTGCGGTAAAATTCCCTAAATGGCCCTTTGATAAATTCGTCTATGCAAATAAAGAACTTGGCACACAAATGAAAGCAACAGGAGAAGTAATGGCAATTGCCGACACTTTTGAAGAAGCTCTTCTGAAAGCGGTGCGCGGTGCGGAGATTGGACTTACAAGTCTTGATTTGCCGCGCCTTAAAGCAAAGACTGTAATAGAAATCCGCGCTCTTTTAAATAATGTAACCGATGAACGTCTTTTTATTTTATATGAAGCAATTAAAAGAGGTGTTACTATAGACGATTTATATCATAGCACCAAAGTAGACAGATGGTTTTTAAATTGCCTTGCAAATATTTACGAAGAAAACAAAGAACAGGGAACTAAGATCAGAGAACAGAGAATAAAAAACAATGAAAAAAATTCAAATGATAAATCCCAGCCTCTTGTTTACAAGATGGTAGATACATGCGGCGGTGAATTTGAAGCAAAGACACCGTATTTTTATTCAATAACAAACGGTTATGAAAACGAAGCATTGCCTTTTATTCAAAAAAGCACTAAGGAAAGAATCATCGTTCTTGGAAGCGGTCCTATACGGATAGGGCAGGGTATTGAATTTGATTACGCCTGTGTTCATTGTGTGTGGACTTTAAAAAGCATGGGCTATGAAGTCATCGTTATTAATAATAATCCTGAAACAGTATCAACAGATTTTGATACGGCAGACAGATTATATTTTGAACCTCTTTTCATTGATGATGTAATGAGCATTATCGAAATAGAAAAACCGATAGGCGTTATTGTTGCTTTCGGCGGCGGTACTGCAATAAAGCTGACAAAAAAACTCCATGAGAAAGGTGTTAAAATAATAGGAACTTCTGCAGAAAGCATAGATATTTGCGAAGATAGAGAGCGTTTTGATGCCTTGCTGGAAAAATTGCAGATTAAACGACCGCAAGGTTACAGCGTAATGACAGAAGAGGAAGCGCTTAATGCTGCAAATAAACTTAATTTTCCTGTGCTGATGCGCCCTTCGTATGTACTCGGCGGGCAAAATATGATCATCGCTTTTTCTGACGAAGATATAAAAGAGTACATGGAAATAATTCTGCGTCAGAAGCAGGATAACCCTGTGTTGATAGACAAGTACTTAAGCGGCCGTGAAATTGAAGTTGATGCAATCTGCGACGGGAACGATATTTTAATTCCTGGCATAATGGAACATATTGAACGCACAGGAGTTCATTCCGGCGACAGTATTGCAGTGTATCCTGCGCTCAATATTGATGATGAATTAGCAGATAACATTTTTGAAGTTACTAAAAAACTTTGCATGGCTTTAGAAGTTAAAGGGCTTGTTAACATTCAATATGTTTTTTATAAAAATGAAATATATGTTATTGAAGTAAACCCCCGCGCATCACGCACAGTTCCTTATATCAGCAAGGTAACAGGTGTTCAAATGTGCGAACTTGCAACAAAGGTGAGCGTAGGCGCGAAATTATTAAGTCTTGGATATAAATCTGGTATTGCAAAGATCCCGCCTTATGTTGCGGTAAAAGTTCCTGTTTTTTCATTTGAAAAACTTGCAGGTCTTGATACGCATCTTGGACCTGAGATGAAATCCACAGGAGAAGTTTTAGGTCTTGGAAAAAATCTTCAAGAAGCGCTTTACAAGGGACTGGTTGCAGCAGGTTACAAGATGAAAAAATCAGGAGGGGTGCTTTTAACAATACGAGACGGTGATAAAGGCGAGATTATCGGAATGGCGCAGAAATTTACAAAATTAGGTTTCTCGCTGCATGCAACGCGGGGAACTGCGCGTTTTCTTGCAAAAAAAGGTTTTACAGTTGAACCTATAGATAAAATTTTTGATAATAAAGAAGTTAATACCGAAACACTTTTAGCAAGCGGAAAAATAAGTTATATTATTTCTACATCAGAGAAAGGAAGAGACCCCGCTCTTGATGATGTTAAACTGCGCAGAAAAGCTATTTCGCTCGGTGTTCCCTGCCTTACTTCTATTGATACATCTAACGCGCTTGCAGATTCGCTACTTTCTGATTATAGCGAAATTAATACAGAGTTAGTCGACATAAATAATTTAAGAGAAGACCATATTAAAATTCCGTTTACAAAAATGCACGGTACAGGCAATGATTATATTTATATTAATTGCATGGATTTGGAAATAAACTCTCCCGAATCGCTTTCCGCTCTTTTATCTGACAGGCACAAAGGTATAGGAGGGGAAGGGGTAATTTTAATTTTACCTTCACAGAAAGCGGATGCAAAGATGAGAATATTTAATCTTGACGGAAGCGAAGGCGCAATGGCAGGAAACTCTATCCGCTGTGTTGCAAAATATCTTTATGATAAAGGGATAGTAAAAAAACGCAATATGCTTTTAGAAACAAGAAGCGGAATTAAAGAATTGCAGGTTTTTACAAGAAACGGAACAGTATCATCTGTAAAAGTAAACATGGGATGCGCCCAGCTGCATCCTGAAAAAATTCCTGTTAATCTTCCGGGAGAGAATATAATTGCAAAGCAGGTTAGTATCGGCGGCAAAGAATATGAGATTACCTGTGTTTCAATGGGAAACCCTCATGCTGTAGTTTTCTGCGAAGGCGTTGATAATTTAAATCTTCAAGTAATCGGTCCTTTATTTGAAAATAATAAACTGTTTCCGGACAGGGTAAATACTGAGTTTGTAGAAATTATGGATAAAAATCATTTAAAGATTCGTGTTTGGGAAAGAGGAAGCGGTGAAACCCAAGCCTGCGGCACAGGAGCGTGCGCTGCAGTTGTTGCAGCAGTTCTAAATAAACATTGTGACAAAGGCGAAGACATTAAAGCGCAGCTTCCGGGCGGCGAATTAATTGTCAATTATACAGAAGAAACAGTTTTTATGACAGGTGACTGCGTTACTATTTTTGACGGTGTTGTAGAGATATAAAATCAATTTTTTTCTTGCATTAAAGTATCTTTTGCAATCTGATTTTTACTGCCCTGCGATCCTGTTTTTTGTACAAGCAATTTAATATCAGATTGAATGCTGTTAAAATTCGGCGTAAATCCAATTAATTTTAAAGCAAGGCTTCCAAGATATTTTAACAAGATAATTGTTAAAATCGGAATTATAATATTAGTTACAATAAAACAAATAATATAATTTATCATTTTTTCAATCAAGGAATCAAAATAATTTTTAATCTTATTAAAGAAATTATTAATGCCGCTTCCGATTTTTCTTAGTAAATTTAAATCATTTGCTTCTTCGCCGTTTTTCTCGATATTATCTGATAATCCTTTAATATCATTTACAGTATCATTTATATAATTTGATAAAAGACTTGCCTCTACTGCATGCGACAACTCAAGTGATAACGGTACTGCAAGGCAAATTCCAAAAAAAATGATCGCAATACCTGCTAATATTTTCTTTAAATGCCCTGAATATTTTTTATTCCAGATAGCTATTACTGTAAAAATAAGACCTAAAGGAATTATTATTTTTAAGGCAAGCAAGTAAGAAACAGCTAAAATAATTTTTTCCAGTACTAAAGCGCCCATTGCCCATAAACAAATATTTGAAATTTGATCCAGAGTATTATCTACTACTTCTGCCCATCCTAAAGGTTGTGCCGATACTGCCAGCCCTCCGACAACAGGAATTGAGCCTTCTATTTGTATAGTTTGAATAAATGAAATAATTCCGCTGGCTACTTTAATTGAAAGCCAAACTCCGCCGACCTCTGCTATTTTTTTAGTTAATGTTTCCTGGAGCCTGCCGTTATCTTTCAGTTTTTCATAATTTAAAGAGGATGAAGATAAAGAAACACCTACCGCTATTATTATTAACACGATAGATAATATTATTTTTAATACTTTCTTCATCATATTTTTTTCCTCTATTTTTTATTAAAAACAAAAACACTTGCTAATCCTGGATTTTTTAAATGTTTGTGTGCGTCTTCTAAATGCTGCATGGCGCAGATGTCACGCGGATCGTCTTTTACCACTTTTTCAAAACGCTGTACCGCTGTTGCGTAATCTTTCATGTGGTATTTGCGAACCCCCGATTCAAAAACTTCTTTTGTGGCAATGCGCGACATTCTATCTTCCGGAGAAAGAGCGTCCAGCATATCAAACAAGCCGATTACTTCATTAACACCTGCTGCCTGAACCATTCCTATAAAGCGGTAAGCAAATTCATTTTCATGCCCTGCTAACTGGTTTAATGTATCCCGTGTAATAATAACTCCGGAACCTGTTTGTTTTGTAAGACTTTCAATGCGGGAAGCAAGATTAACGTTAGGTGAAATTACCGTACTGGAAAGCCGTTCGTTTTCTCCAACTATGCCCATCATTACAGAGCCGCTGTGAATCCCGACTCCTATATTTATACCGTCTACACCTATTGTTACTTTTGTGTTTGTGTCAACGACCAATGTTTGGTATAATTCAATGCCTGCCCTTACTGCGTCAATGCCGCTGACAAATAAAGCCATTGCAGCATCTCCGATATATTTATCAACAAAGCCGTTGTGTTTGCGTATAATAGGTCCTGCTATCCCTAATATTTTATTTATAAAATCAAAGTTTTCACGCGCTGTCATCATTTCTGAGTTTACAGAAAAATAGCGTATATCAAAAAATAAAACGCTTATATCACGCTGTACGTTGTCACCTAACTTCATTTTTGTGATGTCGGAAACTCCCAGATGTTCCATAAATTGCACAGGTACAAAGCGGATAGTCGATTCATTAAGACGTGTTATTCTGTCAAATTGATGATGAAGTTCTTCCGCCATGCTGTTAAGCCCGTGACTCACTCTTCCAAGTTCATCACGCGCTACATAAGAAACACGCGCCGTGCGATCCCCGCTTGCAATGTTATGCAAAACTTTTCCTACAGCAGAAAGCTGTTTTATAATAAAAGAAAGTAAAATACAAAGTGTTAAAAGAATTATCACACATACTGCAGCAACGACAAGCGCGACATTCCTTTTTAAATTTGCATTTCCAATTTCATGTCCTGTCATATCAAGACCGATTTCGAACATTCCGGCAATTTCTCCCGCACTGTTGTAAATCGGCACTTCTGCGGCAGCCCAGTCGCCGTTAGATTCTTCAAAAATAAAAGTAAGAGGTTTGCCGCTCATAAAGAGTTCGTAATCTTCGCCTTCCAGCGCTTCAACGGGACGGAAAAGATTTAACTCTTCGCAGGAAATTGCAACAACATATTCAAATTGATTTCCTTTATAAATTGCCGCACAATAGCTTCTGTTCCACCGATCGGCATTGTAGCCTATGATCTCTTTAATTAAAACTAAAATACGTTTGTATTCATCGCTGTGAAAATCCTTTATAGAAGTAATTTTATCAATATCATCGCCGTCAATTAATTGAGAAGAAAGAACGGCAAAGCCTGTCATTTCATCAAATAATAATGTGTTAAGTCTTTCTGTCATTATGTTAAATGTTACTGTAAAAACAACTATAAATGCCAATATTAAAAGGGGGATTATTACGACAGTTTGTTTTACAAAAAGAGAAACATAAAAGTTGAGAATCCCTATGAAAAGGATACAAAGCCCCGCAATAAGAGAGAGGATTCCAAGCACTAAAGATATCTGAACTAATGTTATGCGCAATTTTTCTTTAATGGGAAGCTGTAGTTCATTATCAAAAGAAGTAAATACCCTGCCGTCATACATCCATACTGTTTCGCCGAATACGCCTGCAAAAGTGCTGCCGTAAAAACCGAAACCTTTAAGGGTTACAGGCTCTCCCTGCTCAAGCAACGGATTAAAAAATATTTGCGGGACAATACGCTGTAATGTATTTTCGTTATCTTCCGATAAAATACGGAATATGGAGTTTGAAGCCATATCAAAGAAAACTAATTTACCGTTATCATCATAGAAAATATACCAGGGAATAATGCCGCCTTCATCCATGCTCCAATTAAAAGAAGAACGCAGTACAGGCTCTTCTCCGTTTATTACTTCATAAATATCACCGTCACGCAAAACATATGCAAAGTTGTCCATGTCTTTTAAAACAAGCTGGGCGACATAAAAGTTTTCTATTTTTCCGGACGGGAAATCGTAACTAAAAGATGATGAGCGCATATGATCTCTGTAAGTATCATACATATACAAAGTTACTTTTTCTTTTTCTGTCTGAGAAAAGGTAAGTATTCCGTCTTCGCATCGGAATGAACCGAATTGATAAAATAGTCTTGGGTTCGTGTAAATATCATCAGCATCTATGCTTAAAATATCTTTTACATAATTGCCGTTATTATCATATTTTCTTATAATATCTCTTTTTGTGAGTAATGCGTCATATTCGGCTTCTATTGCATAAATATAAAGGTTCCCCGAATCATCAATCGCACCGTCTATGATACGGATATATTCATCGAACTTATCTATTTCTATGGTATAACGTATATCGCCGTCAGGCTGTAAGCAAACAAGGCGGAATGAACCGTTGTCAATTACATATAAATTTCCGTCTTTCTCAAATTTTGCCATAGCAGGTGCTAAAAAAGATGTGGTTTGCTGGAAAGGTTTCTTTTCAAGTACATCAAGATTGGAAAGGCATAGAAAAAGGCAGCCGAGAAAAACCGCTGTACAAACGGAAAATATCAGCCATAAAGATGATTTTTTCATATTTACATAATAGAGATAATCAATATAGGTGTCAATAAATAGAAAAATTGTAAATTTTTTTATAATAATACTTGTTTCCGGAAATTGAAATTTACAGTTATAATTAACTTTAGGGGGAAATTAATGGATATTACAGTTAGAAAACCAAATGAAACCGAAAAAGCAGAAATGAGCAAAGAATCCGTTTGGGAATGCGGGGTATCGGAATTTGACTGGCATTATGACAGCGAAGAAACATGCCTTATTATAGAAGGCGAGGTTACAGTCAATTATGTTTCGAGCGGAAAGAAAAGCGTCTCATTCAGCGCGGGAGACTATGTAATATTTCCCAAAGGTCTGTCCTGCGTATGGAAAGTCACAAAACCTGTTAAAAAATATTACATATTTAAGTAATTTTGTCAGTAATTAGTCATTTTCTTTTCTATTTTCATAATAGGGGGTTTGACAAAAAAACAAAAAAAAATAAAATATAGTTAAACTATGAATACATCACGCTTCAGGCATGTTGAGAGTTCAGCATTTTAGGTTTTAATATTTTTCATGTTACACATCGGTATTGATGTAGGGTCCACAACGGTTAAAGCTGTTGTGATAAAGCCTGATACAAAAGATGTTCTTTTCTCATGCTATGAAAGGCATAATGCTTGTCAAAGCGAGATGGTACGTGTTTTTTTAACAGAGATTTTTTCATCTTTTCCAAACGAACAATTCAGACTTGCTTTTTGCGGATCGGGCGGCAGAAATATTGCAGAACTGCTCGGTGCCCCTTATATTCAGGAAGTTGTAGCCAACTCAATCGCAGTGCGGGCTTTCTACCCTAATACGAAGGTTGCAGTGGAATTAGGCGGGCAGGATGCAAAAATAGTTTTTTTCTATCATGATAAAGCGACAAACCGCCTTGCAGCCGGAGACATGAGAATGAACGGAAGCTGCGCAGGAGGTACAGGGGCTTTTATTGATGAGGTCGCCTCTCTTTTGCATACACCTGTTGAAAAGTTCGATGCACTCGCGGCAAAGGGAAGCCAGGTTTATGATATTTCAGGCAGATGCGGTGTTTTTGCAAAGACCGATATTCAGCCGCTGTTAAATCAAGGCGGTTTACCGGAAGACATCGCTCTTTCAACTTTTCATGCCATAGCAAAACAAACCATCGGAGGTCTTGCTCAGGGGCTTGAAATTTGCCCCCCTGTTATTTTTGAAGGCGGTCCTTTAACTTTTAATCCCACATTGATAAGAGTTTTTGCAGAAAGGCTTGGGCTTTCCGCTTCCGATTTTATTCTTCCGCAGAAAGCGGAATTGTTTATCGCTTACGGCGCAGCGATTTCGTTAGTTGAAATGTTTTATGATCAGCAATGGAATGTAAAACCGCAGGATGCTTTGGCATCTCTTTGTGCATATCCTGAAATGATCGCGGAAAAAATGAACGAGCACAATCAATTTTTCTTTAACAGCGAAAACGAGAGGCAGGAGTTTTTTTCGCGTCATAAGAATCAGGCGGAAAGTAAAACAATTCAAACATTGAATTTAAAAAGTGGAAGCACACTTCGTGTTTACATAGGCATTGATGCAGGCTCGACCACTACTAAATTTGTTTTAATTGATGAAGATGAAAATGTAGTTGATCGTTTTTACAGTCCGAATTACGGAGAGCCTCTTAGGGTGATAAAAAAAGCTCTCTTGGATATGCACACAAAATATTTAAATCTTGGCGTCACCCTTGATGTGATCGCTTTAGGGACAACAGGTTACGGTGAATTGCTTTTTGATAAAGCGCTCGGAGCTGATTTTCATACGGTAGAAACTGTTGCGCATGCCGCCTCTGCTTTAAAATATGTTCCCGGTGTTACTTTTATTCTTGATATCGGCGGACAGGATATGAAAGCGATTAATATTTCAAATGATATTATCACAAACATAACTGTAAACGAAGCGTGTTCTTCAGGCTGCGGCTCTTTTCTTGAAACATTTGCAGAAACCTTGCATATTCCAATTGATAAAATCGCAGACGCAGCTTTTAATGCGTCAAATCCCGCACGGCTTGGCAGCCGCTGTACTGTATTTATGAACAGCACAATTATTACAGAACAAAAAAACGGAAAGCGCGCCGATGACATAATGGCAGGCTTATGCCGTTCCATAATTGAAAATGTTTTTACAAAAGTTGTGCGCATTTCCAATCCCGCACAGTTAGGTGAAAAGATAATGGTGCAGGGCGGAACATTTAAAAACGATGCAGTGTTACGCGCTCTTGAACAATACCTTGGCATCAATGTTATACGCGCTCCCTTTCCCGGAGAGATGGGCGCTATCGGTATCGCTCTTTTAACAAAACGTGAAATTCAAGAGCACGGCTATACATCGCCTCACGGCAAAAGCGATTGTTCCCGTTTTATAGGGTTTGATGCGCTTAAAACTTTTGATTATGCTCAGGAAGCGAATTTAATCTGCCCCTTCTGCAGCAATAACTGTAACCGTACCTTAGTGCGTTTCTCCAATAATTTAACGTGGGTAACTGGAAACCGCTGCGAGAGGGGAGAGCTTGTAGGAGACCCGTCTGATCCGCAAATACGCAAAATGGCGGGAAATATTACATCGCGCATGAGTGAAATTTCTGACATGATAAAAATCCGCGATGAACTTTTATTTTCTGATTATCCCTTCTCTTGTTTATTGCCGCAAAAAGATATTACTATCGGAATTCCGAGAGTTTTGGATTTCTGGCGCAACATGCCGTTCTGGAAAGTTTTTTGGAAAGCTTTAGGTTTTAAAGTAAAAGTTTCAAAAAGAAGTTCGCGTAACTTATACGAAAAAGGTTTACAGTATGTTGCCTCCGATACGGTCTGCTTTCCTGCAAAACTTGTTCACGGACACATTCAGGATTTAATAGAAAAAAAAGTTGATAGAATTTTCTTTCCGCAGATAAACCGTCTGCCTCCTGATAACCCCGAGAGTTCAAGCACATTTACCTGCCCTGTATTAAAAGGCTATCCGTTATCTGTCAGATGTTCCGATAACCCGGAAGGAAAACATAATATAACTTATGACACTCCGATTTTTCATTGGTTTTCAAAAAACGATCAAGATTTTCAGTTGTGCAGATGGATGCAGGAAACTTTTAATATTCCAAAATCAACCGTTCTTGCCGCAATCAAACAGGCAGAGAATGCATTATCAGATTTTAACTGCACAATGACAACTAACGGAGAAAGAATAATTTCCGATGTAGAGAAGAAAAACGGATTTGCAGTGGTAATAGCGGGAAGACACTATCAGTATGATGAGCACGTTAATCACAATTTATCGCGGCATTTTACCGGAGCCGGTATTCCTGTATTAACACTTGATTCGCTTCCTAATCTAGGAAAAATACCTCTTAACAAATCGCGGATAGAAATTACAAATAACAATCATGCGCGTTTGCTGTCAGGTGCTATTGCCGCAGCGGAACATCCTTCGCTTGAATATGTTGATATTTTCAGTTTCGGCTGCGGGCATGACGCGCTTTACACAGATGAAATCACCCGCATGATGAATGATATTTCCGGTAAAACCCCGCTCATCTTAAAAATGGACGAGAGTGAAATTGCAGGTCCCTTGCGGATAAGGGTTCGCTCTTTCCTTGAAACTGTTATTACGCGGCGAAAAAAAGCGGCGCATAAAGTAAAACCTTTGGGCAGCCCTTATCAGACTATATTTAAAAAATCAGAGCAGGGTAAAAAAACAGTGCTTATCCCAAATGTAAGCCGTGCTTTCAGTTTGCTTTTAAGCGCCGCATTAAATAATGACGGACATCTTGCAGTGCCACTGCCTATGGGCGGCACCGATGCAATAGCAATGGGAAAAAAATATGTGCATAACGATATGTGTCTTCCCGCTCAAATTATTGTTGGAGAGGCAATTCTTGCATTAAAGAGCAGCAAATATGATCCTGATAAAATGGCTGTAGGAACGGCAAAGGCAATGTGCGATTGCCGTCTTGCAAATTATATGGCATTAACAAGAAAGGCATTGGATGAAGCGGGCTTTCCGCAAGTGCCGATTGTGACAACAGATATTTCCGATTTAAAAAAAGCTCAGCCGGGATTGCGTTTTACGCCTTTAACTTATGCAAAATTTATCTGGTGTATAATTCAGGCTGATGCGCTTGAGTTTTTAAGGCGGAGGATACGCCCTTACGAAATTAATAAAGGCGAAACAGACAGGGTAGTGGATAATGCTTTTATTGAAATTGCTGCCGGCCTTGAGAAAGGCGGCATACCGGGTTCTAAAAAACCGTTTAAAAAAGCTATCAGGGACTTATGTAATATTCAATATGACAGATCAAAATTAAGGGAAGTTGTTTTTATTCAAGGCGAATATCTTTTAACTTTTCATCCGGGATCGAATCAGGAAGTTGAAAAGTATTTGGAAAAAAACGGAATGGAAGTTGTTTTCCCGCGCATGCACGGAATTTATCGTCATCTTTTTTTAAATCATACTGTATCTGAAATAAAAGAATTCAATGTAAAACATTCATTGTATGACAGTTTATATGCAAAACTTGGAAATAAATTTATGGATTTTGCTGTTAGTCAGACTGACAAAATTGCCAAAATGCATCCCTTATACGAGAGAGACCTTACACTGGAAGAAGCTGCAAAATTAAGCGATCATATTATGCATCATTCGATATTGTCAGGCGAATCGTTTTTAATCGCTGCCGATATTCTCCATTACGCTGCAAAGGGAGTGCGCTCCTTTGTTATACTCCAACCCTTCGGCTGTCTTCCCAATCATATTTGCGGCAGAGGCGTAATGAAAAAAGTTAAGGAAAAATACCCCGATATTATGATCCTGCCTCTTGATTACGATCCCGATGTAAGTTTTGCAAATATCGAAAACCGATTGCAAATGCTTATTATGAATACACGAAGTTTGAATAAAGCGCAATAATAAATTGTAAAAAATTTTAAAATGAACAAAAATGTTCAAAATCTCCATACTTATTTTTATATAATAAATAAAAATAAGTATGGAGCAATTATTATGTCATTAATCAAAGTTGAAAACCTTGTAAAAAATTATGATTATTATTCAAAAGAACAAGGATTACGTAATTCTTTTAAAAATATCTTTAAAAGAAAAAAATTAATAAAAGAAGCGGTTAAAGGAATCTCCTTTAATATTGATGCAGGCGAGATTGTTGGGTTTATCGGTCCTAACGGTGCCGGAAAAACAACAACATTAAAAATACTTTCCGGCATTATTTATCCCACGTCCGGGATTGCGCTTGTAGACGGTTTTACGCCGTGGGAAAGAAAAAAGCAATTTAAAATGAACTTTTCTATTGTTATGGGGCAAAAAACCCAGCTCAATTGGGATTTACCGGCATTGGAAACTTTTTATCTTAACAAGCACATTTACGAAATCAGCGATGCCGATTATAAAAGCACTCTCGGCGAATTAACAGAACTTTTAGAAGTAGGAGACCTTGTAAAAAAACAGGTTCGCCGATTGTCTTTAGGTGAGCGTATGAGAATGGAATTTATCGCAGCTCTTTTGCATAGACCGAAAATTCTTTTTTTAGATGAACCTACAATCGGATTGGATCTTATCTCGCAAAAGTCGATACGTGATTTTATAAAATATTATAATCAAAAGACAAATGCAACCATTCTTCTTACAAGCCATTATATGAACGATATCGAATCTCTTTGCAAGCGTTCAATAATAATAAATGAAGGCGTTATTGCATATGACGGTGATTTATCGGGGATAAGCGATGAATTGAGTATAGAAGATGCAATCACTCAGATTTATAAAAACGGAGCTGTCGCATGAGTATGAACGCCGCAATTCTGCAGCGAAGTTCTTTAAGAAAATACGGTGCTGTTTTTTCGCAAGGAATACAGAGCGCGATGGAGTACAGAGCCGATTTTCTTTTTGGATTATTTAACGGGTGTTTCAGTGTTTTTATTCAATTCTTTTTATGGACTGCAATATACAGCGGAAGTCAGGAAAATAATCTTTACGGATACAGTTATCCGCAAATGGTTGTTTATGTAATTATGGCAGGCATAATGCTTAGAATTGTATCGATAGATTTTCATTATGATATTGCCTTTGACATTAAACAAGGAACATTGAACAGATTTTTAACTCAGCCTATTTCATATTTTCCTTACAGGGTATTTGATTTTATCGGCAGAAAAATATTTCAGTTGGGATTCATTATTGTAATTTCCGCAGGTGTTTTAATTTTTACGCATTTTGTATTTAGTGCCGAATTCACGCTTTCCAATATATTATTTGCTGTTCTGGTACTTCCTTTGTCGCTTTTTTTAAACTGCATGTTATTTTATTGTATTTCAATGACTGCATTCTGGATGACAGAAGCATGGGGTGTGTTTGACGGCATGGGGGTAGTATCAACCATATTAAGCGGAGGATTATTTCCATTAAGTGTTTTCGGGGAAACAGCTCAGGAAATATTTAAATATATGCCTTTTCAGTATGTTATTTATTTCCCTCTTAGAATAATTTGCGGAAATGCACAGAAAGAAGATATAGTTTTTGGAATATGCGCGCAATTGATTTGGATTTTATTACTTTATATTCTTGCAAAACTTTTATGGAGAGCCGGAATGAAAAAATATATTGCGGCAGGAGGATAAAAAATGTTATCAGAAATAAAAAAACATTTAAAGATATATCTGCATTTGTCAAAGGTCAGCATTATGCAGCAAATGGAATACAGAATTAATTTTATTTTGGCAATTATTGTTGAAACCATTTGGGTTATGTCAAAATTTATTTATGTTTTTATTACTCAAAAAACAGGCGGTATAATCGGCGGCTCAACACCTGATGAAATTATGCTGTTTATCGGTACATTTATGATATTAACTGCAATTTTTCTGGGATTTTTTTCAGGAGGTTTTAATTATATCTCGTGGGGTGTAAGGCAAGGTGAATTTGATATGTTAATTCCAAAACCTGTTTCTCTTATGTTTATTTCAACATTAAGGTGGCTGGAAATATCAAAACCCATTCCAAATATTATTGCAGGCGTTACGCTGATTTACATTGCATGGAACAGAATAGGATATTCCGCAAGTATCATCAATATTCTGCTTTATATTTATTTTATTTTCTGCGGAATTATTGTTACCTATTCTATTTATATTGTTCCTCATATACTTTCTTTCTGGACAGTAAAGACATATCAAATAGCGGAAATATCTTACAGATTATGGGATTTTAACAATATGCCGATGCAGATTTATAATAAATGGTGGCAGCGAGCAGGAATATTTTTAATACCTGTTTTTGTTATTACAAACTTTCCTGTAATGGCACTGTTTAATAATCTGAGTTTAATCTATATGATTTGGGGAATTATAATTCCTGTAATTTTATTTATGCTTGTAAGAAAATTTTGGAAATCCGCGATTAAGAGGTACAGCAGCGCGGGAGGTTGATAAGTTGGCAGAGAACAATTAGTTCTCCGCTAAACATATTTACTCGCCTGTGCCTTCCGCATTTCTTTGTATTTGCCGTTTAGTTCCAGCAATTCGTCATGCGTGCCTTCTTCGATTATTCTTCCGTTGTCAAGCATATAAATTTTATCTGCAGTTTGCCTTAAAGTGATTTCTTTTTCTTTTTTCAAGTTTTTCTCCGTTTAATGTGAGATGTAATATATTTTTATATCAAAACAAACATTATATCATTACAACTAAATATACTAATGAACATTTTTGATCATTTATTAATAAAAAAAATTTATAAAAAAAATATAAAAACTCTTGACTCATTTTTAAATATTTGGTATAAATAATATAAGGAATATACGATGATAAACATACGTAATTATAAAGAACCCAAAGAAGCAAATTATTCGCAAAGAAAAGCTCTTGGACCTATTTCAGATAGTCGTACAGGAGAGCTCTGCCCAGATAATATTCATGCCTATGCATTTTTTACTGCGGGCGGTGCCGTTTCGGGAGATTTTAAAATTAAACTTGGATTGTTATTCTTATGATAATGAATATAAGGATTATTTAGCGGTTCAAGGCTTTGGCTTTGAACCGCTTTTTTTTTACAATGGAGTAAAAAGTGTTAAAAAATAATGAGTTAATAGAAAATATATTGATAGAGATAGAAAAAAATATTTGCGAAGATATAAATGCAAGGATACTTGCAAGAAAATTCACTCTATCAGAAGGTCATCTGCGGCGTCTTTTCAGGTTTGCGATCAATCAAACAATTGCAAGTTATATAAGATCGTGTAAACTTAAAGCAAGCCTTAATGACCTTTTAAAGACCGATTCTAATGTTATAGATATCGCTTTAAAATACGGGTTTGATTATGAACAATCATATATCAGGGCATTTAAAAGGGAGTTTGGGAAGACACCCGGAACTGTCCGCAAATCAAGCGAGAGCGATCTTTCCGCTTGATAAAAAAGAGAGGTGTTTATGTATTTTAAGAAAATGACAGGAAAAAAATGTTATTTGTCGCCGATTGATGTAAATGATACGCAAATTTTTACACAATGGCTGAATGATTTAGACCTAACAAAAAATTTGATTCTTTACAGCAGCAGTATAAACATGGAATCTGAAAAAGAATTTTTAATTAATTTATCTAAGGATCATAATTATTCTATAATTGATATTGAAACAGATCAATTAATCGGAAACTGCGGATTCAGCGAGATAGACTATTTAAATCAAACAGCGGAAATCGGTTTATTTATCGGTAATAAAGATTATTGGAATAAAGGATACGGTACAGAAGCTTTATCTTTATTGATCGATTACGGTTTTAAAGCGCTTAATTTTCACAGCATTATGCTTAAGGTTTATGGTTTTAATGCAAGGGCAAAAAAATGTTATGAGAAAATCGGTTTTAAACAAATCGGAATAAGACGCGAATCGCTGTTAAGAGATTTAAAGAGGTATGATATTATTTACATGGATATTTTAAAGGATGATTTCTATGAAAGGTGTAAATAGGAGATACAATGGAAATAAAAATCCGTTTAGAAACTGAAAATGATTATTACGAAGTTGAAAATCTTACTCGCGAAGCGTTCTGGGTTTTTCCGGGAAGGGAAGACGGATGTGATGAGCATTATTTGGTATACAAACTGCGTACTTGTCCTGATTTTATTAAAGAGCTTGATTATGTCGCATTGATTGATGATAAAATTACAGGTAATATCATGTATTCAAAATGCAAAATAATAGACACTAATAATATTGAACATGAAATAATTACTTTCGGTCCTGTCAGTGTTTTGCCTCTTTATCAGAAAAAAGGTATAGGTACAAAATTGATAAATTTTACTCTTGAAAAGGCAAGAGAGCTGGGGTATCGCGCTGTTATGATTTACGGGCACCCTGAATATTATCCGCGTTTTGGTTTTAAAGATGCAAAAGAATTTAATATAACAACTCATGATGGAAAAAACTTTGATGCTTTTATGATTTGCGAACTTTACAAGGATGCTCTTGCCGGAATTTCAGGAAAAGGTTATATCTCTCCTGTTTATTACGATTTAAATGCTGATGATGTTAAAGAATTTGATAAAAAATTTTCTCCTAAATAATAATTTTTTTGTTATAATAAATATATATAAAAGAGGTTTATGCTGAGGTATCTGATTTATTTCTGGTATTACTTTACAATCCAATTCCAGCAGATTGTTTTCTACTGGATAATTGGTATGGCTATAGGCTCTCTTATTTCTGTTTTTTATAAAGAAAAAATCAATTTGCTTCTTGCCTCTCTTAACGAAAAAAAACTCGGCTTGTTAGGTGTCATTCCCGCTTCCCTTTTGGGGATCGCTTCCCCTCTTTGTATGTACGGCACAATCCCTATAGCCGCTTCTTTCGCCGAAAAGGGAATGAGAGAGGACTGGCTTGCCGCTTTTATGATGAGTTCAATTCTGTTAAACCCTCAGCTTCTTTTCTACACTGCCGCTTTAGGAAAAACAGCTCTTGCGATACGTTTTATTCTCTGTTTGTTATGCGGTATTGCAGCAGGCTGCGCTGTAAGGGTTTTCTTTAAAAAGAAAACTTTTTTTAATTTTTCGCATCTTTACACGGGAAACGCCGCAGTAAACAGAGATATCGATCCTAATCTTTTTTTGCGTTATCTGAAGAATTTTCTGCGGAACATAAAAGCAACAGCTCTTTTTTTTCTGGCAGGGATTGTGCTTTCAGCTCTTTTTCAAGTGTTTATTCCCGCAGAAGGTTTTGCACGTCTTTTTGGAGCGCAAACAGGATTTGCAGGCAGAGGTTTCGGGTTGCTGATGGCTGCAAGTATCGGTGTTCCGCTTTATGTTTGCGGCGGAGGGACTATCCCCATGCTTTCGCATTGGCTTCAAAATGGAATGAGTTACGGAGAGGCTGCCGCTTTTATGATAACAGGTCCTGCTGCAAAAATAACAAATTTAAGCGCGTTAAAAATTGTTCTTGGAATTAAGCATTTTCTGTTTTATTTATTATTTTCTGTAATTTTTGCTCTTTTTAACGGTTTTATCATTGATCTAATTTTGGTCTGATTGCGAAAACGATGATCATAAAGTAATATAAATAAAAGGATAACAATTTATGAAGAAAAATAAGAATTATTTCGTTTTTATCGCTTTTTTTGCGGCAATTTCTATATTTTTTACAAGCTGTATTTTTTCAAGTTATGTATTAATAAGGCCCGACGGAAACATAACATCTGTTATAACCGGCGGCATAGTTAATTTTAAAGCATACGGGCAGCAGGATATTATATGGATAGTAAGTTCCAGACCCGACGGTTCAGGGTCTGTTGCAAACGGAACTTATATCTCCCAAACAGGACAGCTTATTGTCGATATTTATGAAACATCTTCCGTTCTATATGTTATTGCTACATCTGCAAAAGACGGAAAATCAAATATTTTTAGAATTAGAATTGTCACAGTTACAGGAATTAATATCACTCCTGTAAATCAGGAAGTGGCGCTTGGCAGATTCTTCCAATTCAGAGCGCAGGTAACAGGCAATAATAATCCTGATAATAATGTAACATGGAGAGTAAGTTCAGATGCTTCAGGAACAGGTTATGTTTCTGCGGGAACAAACATAGCTCCTAACGGGTTGCTGACAGTTTCATCTAACGAGACAAATAGAGTCATTTATGTAATTGCAACTTCAGTTATTGACAATTCAAAATCTTCAAGCGCTCCTGTTATTATTGTTGTCCCCTCCGTTACCGGTGTATCGGTATCCCCTGTAAATCAAGTTGCAAGGGCGGGCAGCACAATGCAATTTTTCTCTTCTGTATACGGCTCTAATAATCCTGACAAAGCGGTAATATGGAATGTAAGCGCGAATGCTTCTGGGACAGGCGCTGTAACACCGGGAACTTATATAAATAATAACGGTATGCTGACAATATCATATAATGAAACTGCAGCCACACTTTTTGTTTTTGCAACATCAGTTTTTGATCGTACAAAAACAGGCAGCGTTTCAGTTTCGGTAATCCCTGCATCGTCAGGAATGATACCGCCTCCTGTGACGGTGTATCCTCCTGCAACAATACCGCCGCCTGTGACATCAACCCCGTCTGTTTCCGGTGTAACGGTTAGCCCGTCATCTCAATCATCGCCTGTTAATAGAACATTGCAATTTTATGCAACTGTTTCAGGGAGCGGAAATCCAAATACAAATGTAACATGGACTGTTGTCGGTGCGTCTTCATCAAGTACAAGAATTACTTCAAGCGGCTCTCTTACAATTGCGTCTAACGAAAATGCATCTTCTCTTACCGTTATTGCCACTTCCGTTGCAGACCCTTCTAAAATAGGTATAGCGGTTATTTCTGTAACATCAACACCTTCGGTGACACCGCCGCCTGTTACAGCAACGCCGGTTGTTTCCGGTGTAACAGTCAGCCCTTCATCTCAAACAACAACAGCAAACAGAACTTTACAATTTACTGCAACGGTTTCAGGGAGCAACAATCCAAGCACAGCTGTAACATGGACTGTTGTCGGTGCATCTTCATCAAGTACAAGAATCACTTCAAGCGGCTCTCTTACAATTGCGTCTAACGAAACTTCATCATCGCTGACTGTTATCGCCGCTTCTGTTGCAGATACATCTAAAATCGGTGTTGCGGTTATTACAATCAGCGCACCTGTTGTAACTCAGCCTCCGAGCAATCAGGGTAATCAAGGAAACCAAAATAATCAGGGCAATCAGGGAAATCAAGGGAATCAGGGAAACCAAAATAATCAGGGTAATCAAGGTAATCAGAGTAACCAAGTCAATCAAGGAAACGAAGGTAATCGAGGTAATCAGGGTAATCAAGGCAATCGAGGCAATCAAGATAATCAAGGTAATAGAGGGAATCAAGATAGTCAGGGTAATCGAGGCAATCAAGGAAATCAGGGAAACCAAGTCAATCAAGGAAACCAAGGTAATCAAGACAGTCATGGAAATCAAGGCAATCGAGGCAATCAAGATAATCAAGGAAATCGAGGTAATCAAGATAGTCAGGGAAATCAAGGTAATCGAGGGAATCAAGATAATCGAGGGAATCAAGGCAATCGGGGAAATCAAGTAACAACACCACCTGTCGAGACGACACCAGTTCCGGTAACTCCTGTTGTAAACTCTGTAACGGTCAGCCCTTCAAGCACTTCAACGGCGGTAAACACAACTGTCCAGTTTAGCGCGGCAGTAACAGGAAGCAATAATCCAAGCACGGCTGTAACATGGACAGTTTCCGGCGCTTCCTCATCAAATACAAGAATAAGCTCTAGCGGCTCTCTTACAGTTGCGTCTAACGAAACATCAACATCACTTACTGTAAGAGCGACTTCCGTAGCGGATACGGCAAAATCAGGCAGTGCAGTAGTTACTGTTAGTATACCGGTAACATCAGGAACTGTAACATCAATTGCTATCAGTCCTACGACCCAGAATATGATGAGAGGCAGTACTCAGCAATTCACCGCGATAGTCAGAGGAAACAATAACCCAAGCAACACGGTAACATGGAAAGTCAGCTCTAATTCGGCAGGTACCGGCTCTGTTACATCAGGGACAAACATCAGCTCAAGCGGGTTTCTTACTATTTCAAGTAACGAGGTGAATACCACCCTTTACGTTATAGCGACATCCACTGTAAATACGTCAGTTTCCGGTTCGGCAGTAGTATCTATTTACCAATTACAATGAAAATCAGGGACAAGCTGAAATAATTGGAGCGGTTTTCTATTGACAAGTATCATGAAAACCCTTTATATTTATAACAGTTGAGCAATTGTTCAACTGTTATAAATTAGAGGAGAATGTGCCATGAAACTGCTGGAATCGTTGGAAAATGAAAAAACAAACCTTTTAAGGCTGCTTATAGGTGCAGGCGTCTTTGCCTCAGGTCTAATAATTGGGCATTTTAAGCCTGATATGGGTTTTTTATCCCGATATATGCCGCTTTGCATTTATATTTTAGCCTACATAATTTTAGGCGGCGATATAATAATCCGCGCTGTAAAAAATCTTTTTCAAGGACAGGTTTTTGATGAAAACTTTCTTATGAGCATAGCCACTGTCGGGGCTTTTGCAATTGGGGAATATCCTGAAGGGGTTGGCGTTATGCTTTTTTATCAGGCGGGGGAGTTTTTTCAGGAGAGAGCGGTTTCAAAGTCAAAAAAATCAATTGCGGATTTAATGGATATAAGACCCGATTATGCCAATTTAAAAACGGGAGACGAACTTATAAAAGTTGCACCTAACACTGTTGGCATAGGAGATGAGATAATCGTTAAACCCGGCGAGAAAATTCCTTTGGACGGAATTGTGATAGAAGGCTCTTCCATGATTGATACATCCGCTTTAACAGGGGAATCTGTTCCGCGAAAAGCACACCTTGATTCTGAAGTGTTATCCGGTTGTGTAAATTTAAACGGTTTATTAAATATAAAAGTAACAAAAATATTCGGTGAATCTACTGTTTCTAAAATTATAAATCTTGTTCAAAATGCGGCAAGCAAGAAAGCAAAGACAGAAAACTTTATTTCCAAATTTGCCCGTATTTACACTCCCGTTGTTGTAATTCTAGCTGTCCTTCTTGTTGTTTTGCCTCCTCTTTTTTTATTAGGCGAATGGAAAGTATGGCTGCACCGCGCTTTAGTTTTCCTTGTTATTTCCTGCCCCTGCGCGCTTGTCTTATCCATTCCGATGAGTTTTTTTGCAGGTTTGGGAAAAGCGGCGAAAAGCGGCATTTTAATTAAGGGAGGAAATTATCTTGAAGCGTTTAATCATATTGAAACGGTTGTATTTGATAAAACAGGAACTTTAACAAAAGGTGTTTTTAAAGTTACTTCAATTCAAAGTGCAAACGGATTTACAGATAACGATCTGCTTGAATTAGCTGCTAACGCTGAAAAGTTTTCCAACCATCCGATTGCGGTGTCTATTAGAGAAGAGGGAAAAGGGAAGAGGGAATTAACTGTCAGCGAATATACCGAAGTTGCAGGCTGCGGGGTTAGCGTTTGCATAGAAGGAAAAACCGTTCTTGCAGGCAATGAAAAATTGATGATCGATAATAAAATTATTTTTGAAGATGATGCAAAAAAAGTTTGTGTGCAAACATTCGGGACTAAAGTCTATGTTGCGTGTGACGGTGTTTTTGCAGGCTGCATAATAATTTCTGATGAGGTTAAACCTGACAGCAAAAGCGTTGTGTCATTGCTCAAAAAAAGAGGTATAAGAAAAACTGTTATGTTAACAGGAGACAATCCGCAGATTGCAAAATCAATCGCAGATGAATTGGGGCTGGACGAAGTATACAGCGGATTACTGCCTCATGAAAAAGTTGAAATGCTGGAAAAATTAAACAAACAAAAAAGCGAAGGAAAGAAACTTGTTTTTATAGGAGACGGAATAAATGACGCGCCTGTTCTTGCAATTGCAGATATCGGCGTTGCGATGGGCGCTTTAGGCTCAGATGCTGCAATTGAAGCGGCAGATGCAGTTTTCATGACAGATGAGCCTTCCAAATTAGCCTCTGCAATCGATACCGCCCGTTTTACAGGAAAAATAGTCAGGCAAAATATCATTTTCACTTTATCTGTCAAAATAATATTTCTCGCTCTGGGTGCATTAGGTGCAGCAACTATGTGGGAAGCCGTTTTTGCCGATGTTGGTGTATCGCTTTTAGCAGTTTTAAACGCAATGAGGATAATGCGTATCTAAAGAAGTGTGCGCATCTAAAGAAGCGTGCGCATCTAAAGAAGCGTGCGCAATGTGTATCATTTATCTTGACATAACAATATTTGTCTTTTATTCTAACTTTAACGATTAAACTAACATATTTTAGCATATCTTTTATAAATTAAGGAGAGAATTTAGTATGAAATTAAAAATCAAATTAAGCATTTTGGTTATCGCTATTCTTATTGTAATTATAGCAGGGCTTTCGGTATTAATGTTAACAAGAGCTTCCGCTGTTGCATTAGAATTGAACTTAAAAGTAATTGAATTTCTTTCCGGTGAACAGGCAGAGTTTTGGAAAGGCAGGCAGAGCGCCCGTTTCTCAATGCTGAATACTATGGCGGAAATTATGGGTGATTATCTTGAAATAAACCCGGCAGAAAGACGGGATTTTTTTGACAATATGCTTATGGGGGTTATGACATCAAGACCTGAATATTTACAGCTTTATACTGTATGGAAACCGGATGCGGTTGACGGCATGGATGCTCAAATGATAGGAAGACCGGGTTCAACATCCTCAGGGCAGTATGCTATGGCAATCACAAGGGAATCCGGTGGTAAAATAGAAGTTCGGGCTACTTCCGATGTAAGTGATACAATGGCATATTTAAATACTGTAAATCCCCGTTCGCCCAAAGATCGTGTAGAACCTCCTTTTGTCAGAGACGGTAATATTCTAATTAGATATATGGTTCCTGTTATTTGCCTTTCAACCAATCGGGTGGTTGGGGCTGTCGGTTTATTGATGTATACAAATCAAATGCAGCCGATAGTGCAGGAAACAATTCGTACCAACGAAGAAATCGCTGCGATGGTAATTTATACAAACGACGGGACAATTTTAGCGCATTCATATCCTGACCGTATTGGAAAGAAACTTACAGATGTAGATACAGTGTACGGTCAATATATGCAAGAAGCGAGTAAAGCTGTCGCTGACGGTGTAGATTTTCATTGTACCACATACTCCGCTGCAATGAGAACGAATTTGGAATTATTCATTTCACCTCTTTCTCTGGGTGAATCGGATGTAACATGGTCTGTTATGATTGCAGCCCGTGAAGATTATGTTTTATCCGAAGTAAGAGAATTAACGGTATTCACAATTATTCTTGCCTTAATAGTGATTGCAGCTTCTGCCGTACTTATATACTTTGTATTGCATTTTACAATGAAGCCGGTTGTAAGTGTGGCGGAAACATTAAAAGATATAGCGCAAGGCGAAGGTGATTTAACCGTTAAAATTCAAGAAAAAGGAAAAGATGAAATTACAGAACTGTCAAAGTATTTTAATCAAACAATAGAAAAAATAAAAAATCTTATTTTAATAATTAAAAAAGAAGCTGATAAATTATCCGGTATCGGTAACGATCTTGCGAGTAACATGAATGAAACCGCCGCTGCCGTGAATCAAATAACAGCGAATATTCAAAGTATTAAAGTTAGGGTAATAAATCAAAGCGCAAGCGTTACGGAAACAAACGCGACTATGGAACAGGTAACGATTAATATTAATAAATTAAACGGTAATATCGAAAATCAAACTTCCCATGTTTCACAGGCATCGGCTGCCATCGAACAAATGGTTGCAAACATCGCTTCTGTTACCGACACTCTTATTAAAAACAGCGCTAATGTAAAAACCTTGCAAAATGCGTCCGAAGTAGGACGCAGCGGATTACAGGCGGTTTCAACTGATATTAAAGAAATTGCCCGCGAATCGGAAGGCTTATTGCAAATTAACTCTGTTATGCAAAATATTGCAAGCCAGACAAACCTGCTTTCGATGAATGCCGCGATAGAAGCAGCCCATGCAGGCGAGGCGGGGAAAGGCTTTGCTGTAGTAGCGGACGAAATCCGCAAGCTCGCGGAAAATTCAAGTACACAGTCAAAGACCATCGGTTCAGTGCTTAAAAAGATAAAAGAATCGATAGATAAAATTACACGTTCCACAGAAAATGTATTAACAAGATTCGAGGATATAGACTCAAGTATAGATGTTGTCGCACAACAGGAAGAAAATATCCGCCGTGCAATGGAAGAGCAGGGTGAAGGTTCAAAACAAATACTGGACGGAATAAGCAATGTAAACTCAATTACAAAGCATGTACAATCAGGATCAAGGGAAATGCTTGACGGTGCAAAAGAAGTAATTCAGGAAAGCATCAATCTTGAAAAAGCGACGCAGGAAATTACTTCCGGTATGAATGAAATGTCGACAGGCGCAGATGAAATCAATTCGGCTGTTACACAGGTTAACGAAATCAGCATGAAGAACCGCGAAGGTATCAGTACATTGATAAAAGAGGTTTCGCGCTTTAAGGTTGAATAGGTTTATAATAACTTAATGGATAAAGAAATAACAGATGCAAATCAAAATAAAGCGAGGCTTATTAAAATCGCCTCGCTGTCAGCCCTTTTCGGCAATGCGTTTCTTGCAGCAATTAAAATCGTTGCAGGTATAAAAGCGGGAAGCCTTGCCGTAATCGGAGATGGTATCGATTCTTCTGTTGATGTGATGATTGCAATTATGTCTCTTTTTGTTGCTCATATTATAGCTCAGCCTGCAGATGATGATCATCCGTGGGGGCATGGCAGAGCGGAAACAATCGCAACCGCTTTACTTTCTTTTATGCTTTTTTTTGCAGGCTCTCAATTAATTTTCAGTTCTGTGCAGCATATTACTATTAATGAACCGCGTGAAATTCCGTCTTTCATGGCGGTTATCGGCACTCTTATTTCGATTGCGGGAAAATTATTGCTTGCATGGTCTTTGTTTTTATTCGGAAAAAAAGCAAACTCATCAATGTTAAAAGCAAACGCAAAAAATATGACCGCCGATGTGTTTCTTTCTGCAGGAGTGCTTTTAGGTTTGGGTCTGTCTATGTTTTTTAATATAGGGCTTATAGATTCATGGGTGGCAATTTTAGTCGGTTTATGGGTTTTAAAATCCGCTCTTGGTATTTTTATGGAAGTAAACAAAGAGCTTATGGACGGAGACTCAGATAAAGCGCATTATAAAGAAGTTTTTGACGCTGTAAAATCCGTCGAAGAAGCGGGAAATCCCCACAGAGTAAGAATGCGGCGAATTGCAGGTTTTTGGGATATAGATATTGATATAGAAGTTGCACCTAACAAAACAGTTATAGAAGCGCATTGGATTGCCCACAAAGTAGAAAAAGCGATAAAAGAAAGAGTAGACAATGTTTATGATATTGTTATTCATGTAGAGCCGGCCGGAAATATGGAAGATGAAGGCTTCGGTCTGTCAGAGGAATCGTTAAAAGAATAAATTTCTGTTTTTTGCCTTGTTTTTTAAGCTACTTGAAAAAACTATAAAACCATGAGATAATACATCAAAATCATAAAAGGGTAGAAAAATGCCGTTTGATAAGGAAAAAGCAAGCAGAAACCTGAAAGAAATCCTTAAAAGGATGCAAGACAGCGATGCAAAGCAATTGCATGAATATTTTAAAATTTTTAAAAAAGAAATTTCTTTTTTTAGGCGATCTCTTGCGGCTGCGTATCTTTTTATGTATTACGACGGGAAAGAAATTCCCCCAATGTCCGATTCCAAACCCCCTGTTACAGATGCAGTCAAAAAAGCTGTTCAAAAAACTACAGTAAAAAAAGAGGAAAGCGATAACCCAAACTCACAAATAAGTTCGGCATCCTCTTATGATAAGGCTGCCGTTTTAATACCGGAAGAAGAATCAAAGAGGCTTTTTATCAGCATCGGCAAAAACCGCCGTTTGTTTCCAAGAGAAGTAATCGCTCTTATCATGTCGAATACTTCTGCTGTAAGGGAAGATATCGGTATCATAAGAATTCTTGACAATTATTCGTTTGTTCAAGTTAGAGATACAAAAGCTGATGAAATAATTAAAGTGCTGACAGGTCATAGATTTCGGGGCAGAACGCTTACAGTTAATTATGCAAAACCAAAAAACTCTGAAGAAAATCATGAGGAAACAGGAAATAACGCGTAATTAAATCGATATTACTTGAAACATAAACAGCAATAAAAAGATAAAAAAGATATTTATTAAGATTCCGAAAACTAAAAAAAGCCATGCGAATATTTCCATTGTGTATGCTCTGATCGCATAACGCTTTTCTGATTGCTTGTCTTCGTCAGGCAGTAATCCGAAACGTATTAGGTCTCTTTTTGCTCTGAGTTTTCTTACGTTCCAAGAAAAGCGGCGGTACATTGTTGTTAAAAGCAATCCGGGAGGCAAGACAGGGAGAATCGGAAGAAAGACTGAAATGATCGCGCAAATAACGGTAAATCTGTAAGCAGGGCGTCCTAAAAGAGATGCAGCTATATATATTAAAAAAAGCGCGCCTATTATTGTCACAATCGGGCTTAGGTTATTCCAGTAACCGTGACGCGATCTTGCAGAGCTTATAATTGTGTTTGGTAATTCGTTATCCGGGCAATTATAAAAAATAACCATCAACGGCTCTTCTTTTGTTGAACAAAAAATTAATCTGTCGTTTTGTAATTTTACTTTCCCTCCTATAAAAACTTTTGCGCCTTCTGTTAGTGTAGAAATTTGATTCCAGTTTATTTTTTCCGGAACTTCGCTTTCTTTAATAGGAATAAGAAAGCAATCTGTTTTAACGGATGATTTATGTTCAAGCGAGACGGGGATTGTAAGATCATCGCCTCTTACCCAAAGAGTGTGTCCGTCTGTTATAGATTCTATTCCCCCTGTAAATCGGAAAATGCTGTCTAAACTTTTTTCATTTGTTAATTGACGGTATTGACGGTAATCCAATGCGTTGCATGAATTTAATTTTATAAAGCGTTTTCTAAAAAGCCTCCATTTGTAGCGGCAATAAACAGAATCTGCAATGGGGATAATTATATAAAAGACTGCAACAATCAATATAATGACTAGAAAATAAATCTCTCTCGTGTTATTATCCCTCCGGATAGTAATTTTAATTATATACTGAATTGAGGTTATCATGTCAAAAAAGAAAATAACAAAGCTGGTTGTCGGTCCCATATCAACTAATTGCTGGCTTTATCCGGCAGGAAATGACGAAGTTGTAATCATCGATCCGGGTGATGAAGCAGATAAAATTATTTTCACTTTAAAAAAAATGAACCTTGCTCCTTCTTACATTTTATTAACTCACGGTCATTTTGATCATATTTGCGCAGTACCCGAACTTTCTCTTTGTACAAAACCTTCTAAGATCGCAATTCATCGTCTTGATGCAAATTGTTTAGGGGAAGGCTCATATCAAGTTCACAGTGAAAGTTTAAAAACGGTTTTCGGCTCATCAGAATTTTTGGACGCTTACTGGAACGAGATGCCGCCTGCCGATATCCTTCTTGAAGAAGGATCGCAAATCGGTCCCTTTACTGTTCTGCACACACCGGGACACACGCAAGGGAGCGTTTCATTTTGGGACAAGGAAGAAGGCGTTCTTTTTACAGGCGACACTCTTTTTGCAAACGGCAGAGGACGCACAGACCTTGCAGGCGGCAGTGAAGAGGAATTAACCGCAAGCCTTGATCGTTTATTTAAAATGGACGGCGATATCAGCGTTTACCCCGGTCATGGAGGGGCTACTACAATCGGGAAGGAAAGGAAAAGAAACAGTCTAAACTGATACTTGCCGTTAAACAAAAAACGCAAAAAATATTTAAGTTTTTTTCTCCAAGATATTCAATGCCTCTGCAATTTACGCCGTTTCAAGTGCATGTTACGCCAAATCTTCAAAATACGCTTTTTTTAGATTATTAAGATGATAAAATATGGAAATAAAGAACCTCTGAAATAAAACCATGTCTGTCAGGATCACCGCGCGTCGCGCGGCTGCGGTTTACTTCAGAGGCATTCTATTATACCAACTATATGGGAGGTATGTAAATGAAAATTAAAAAGGGACTAACCTGCGTTGTAACACTTCTTGTGTTATCAATGTTTTTAACCGGTTGTTCTGATACGGGCGGAAACGGTCCCGGAAACGAAGTTGTTTTAGGTGAAGTTTTTCTGGGCGGAAGCTTTAATGGGCTTGGAGCAGGAGGCGGTGTATTTTTAATAAATGAAGTTGAATCAGAAGCCGGACGCAGCGCCCGCAGCGCAGTAGACAGAACCGATGCTCTTGTACCGCTTTTGGGAAGCATAGCAGATGACGGCAAGTTTTTTGAACTGAGCGGTTTTATGGATCCGGACACAAGACAGTTTTTCATCGGCGGCGGCAAAGATGACCTTGTGTACAGTATAACAGGAAGCATGGACGAAAATGATCAGTTAGAAATTTCGTTTATTGATATAAGGCAAAAAGACTTGTTAAGCGGCGAATGGGATGCGAAAGAACTGCCGTTTACAAGGAATGACAATATTACTGCTCCAACAAGACCTGCGCCTACAGCAGCCGGAATACCTTCGTTTTTATGGGGCAAATGGACTGATTTACCTACTTGCAATACCTGCAGCGCTCCATTGCCCTGTCCGCAAGGTCATCAAGGATGCCCGTGCGACAATGGAAATTATTGCCCGCAACATCCCTGCAATGATTGCGTTTCAAATGGATTGCCCTCCCAAATAAAATATTGCCCGCTTCATTGCCAGATGTGTCGTGATGGTAATTATTGCAATGATCATCCCTGCGATGAATGCGCTCCAACAAATGGAAATCCTCCATGTAAGGATCACTGCTTTATGTGTCGTAATGGTAATTATTGCAATGATCATCCCTGCCCTGAATGCACTCCGGAGGGATATCGATGTCAGGATCACTGCGATATGTGCAAATGGGGATTAGTATGCCCGACCCATAACCCCGACGGCGGCACCGGCGGCGGTGAGCGCCCCGGCGAAGGAGGTGACAAACGTTCTGTCAGAACCAGTTCATTGCTGTTGAACGCAAGCAGAAGCGTTAATGCCAGAAGCGTCGCTTCAAGAAGCGTAGGCAGCATAATGGCGGCAAGCGAGGAAGATCAGGAATCAATCATCATTTCCCAGTTCGGCATTTCCAAAAGCCGCCCGTGGATGGAGTATTTACGCGAAAAAGCAGATGAACAGTATCAGGAGTTTCTTGCCGGTAATACAGGTAAGAATGAATTGATATCAGTCCCCGGCTATACCGATAGCAGGAAATATTGGAAAGCAAGCGACACATATTGTGTTTTTTACAACGGAGGAGGCAACGGTAATTCACTTGAAGATATGGCAGTGTTAGACATTCTTGCAGAAGCATACGGGTACCCGAACAGAACGGCATATTTGGCAGCTCTGCGGCACCGGTTTGAAAATGAAGCGGAAACTCAGATCAAAAAAGATGACATCAACTTCCTGGAATACTGGGAAGAAGACGGCAAGCATAATATCCTGGGTTATAAAAAAGAGTTTGAATCTGTCTGGACATGGAGTGAAGCGAGTTCCTTATTGGCGTTATTAGCACAGGACATGGACATGGCTAGCGCAGACGAAGAAAGAATTCGTCCGACTCTCCAAAGTCATATACAAGCTGTGCTTGATAAATATATGGGAGATACAGAACAGGAAGCTGCAGCCCGTGAGGCTGCTTGGATGACGTGGTGGCAGGGCGGTATGAATGGGGAGGAACCAGTAAGAACATATAGAGGCACTGAGGAATGTCCCTGGCCTACAATTACAACTCCGAAAGGACGGATTCTTTCGTTCGGCGACACTCATACGCTTTACGAGAGCGGTGGTAATAATTATTGGGGAAATCCGTGGGGTGTCTACCTTGCGGCATATCCTGATTATATAACACCGGCGGAGCAATGGCCTTCAATCCAATTTAACGGAAAGACCTTAAAGATTTATGGGAGAAATTTATACCTGAATGATATTTGCGTAGGCGACGCGGGTTTCTGGTCAGTAGTTAGTATAATTGAGAATGACCCCGATTATAGAGGATACAAGTTTGGCGACAATGTATATGTAAGAGTCTCTGTAACAAATGATGACGGTATTATTAGCATTGGTGAACTTGATGGTTATAAATGGGAAGAAGTCGAGGAACCTGCGCCCCAGCCGCCGGAATGGTGGGTTGAAGGTACAGATTATGAAAATGGTGATAGCGGCAACTGGCCGTATTCCCTGGGTCAGAAGATCAATGTGTGGAAGATTGTTAATATGCCTATCCATGAAGCAAAGGAAATG